>Ga0209911_100003_pt1:612500-680065 | contig 680065 bp, 657 predicted proteins | sample FECB21metaG_FD_188301 | JGI IMG/M metagenome (GOLD analysis project Ga0209911, IMG submission 188301) | Cyanobacterial communities from the Joint Genome Institute, California, USA - FECB-21 (SPAdes) (version 2) | ecosystem: Environmental > Aquatic > Thermal springs > Hot (42-90C)... | reverse complement strand
GGCCGCGCGAACGGTCGAAGTCGTTTGCCTCGCCATCGGCGACCTTCTCCAAGCCTTCACGCCCAGTGAGTGCGCCAACTACTTCACAAACTCAGGATATGGACGAACCTAAAATCATCATGCTCTAGCGTTCCGAATCCGAGCCGCACCTCCATCAGCCTGATCCAGGGGGTCGCATGGAAGGCGCTCATCAGCCCATACATTGCCGTCATCCCGGTCAGCGGTGCCCCATCTTGCGCAGACGCGCAGAGGATATCCGCAGCACTCCCCCCTGAAGCCGCCGTCAGCAGCGCCATGACCGCAAAGGTCGGCGCCGCCGCCAATTGCAATCCCGAGATAGCGCCCCGTATCAGCCGGGTGCTGATGCTGGCGCCTTCACCATGCTCACCCTCGGGCAGGTTGGCATGAGACATGCCGGTCATGCCTTGGCCTCAGCCGCCTGATTGCGAAGCGCCGCCTCGCCTGCATCCGACACTTCGATCCACTTGGGATCGGGCGCGGCACCCGGCACATAGGCATCGTGCCAGTTCCACCACTTGTAGGGTCGGGTCTGCGGATAGCCCTCGGGTGAGTCTTCCCAGATTTCCTGACGCCCGAGCGCGGTCATGTCGAGATAGCTCCAGACCGTCCCCAGCGCCTCGTCGCCGCGGCTGTTGATGAAGTAGGTGCGAAACACGCGATCGCCGTCGCGGATGAAGGCATTGTGGCCGTGCCATTCGCCCACGCCGAAATCGGCGTCAAAGGAGTCCGTGATGGTGTACCAGGGCATCATCCATCCCATCCGCGCCTTCATGCGCGCGATATCGGCCTGTGGTGCACGCGAGACAAAGGCGAGCGTCGTATCGCGTGCATTCAGATGCGAGAGATGACCGACCTGGTCGGCAACGAGCGAACAGCCGATGCAGCCGTGATCGGGCCAGCCATGCACGCCCGGTTCGAAGAAGGCGCGATAGACAATCAGTTGCCGGCGTCCCTCGAACAGATCGAGCAGCGTGACCTTGCCGGCCGGTCCCTCGAACGCGTAGCTTTTCTCCACGGCCATCCACGGCATCCGCCGCCGGTCTGCGGCCAGTGCGTCGCGCGCGCGGGTTAGGGCCTTTTCCTTGACCAGCATCTCCGCGAGCGCAGCATCCCACTCCTTCGGCGTTACGATTGGAGGCGTTTTCATCGTGAGGTCTCCTTCCGGTTACGGCTGACTGGGCAGCAGCCAGACTGCAGTTCGTGCAACAGACTTAAAGTCCGCTACCAAGCGGCGAGAGTGACAAGTGTGACGAGATTCAGATGGACTCGCTGATCAATGCCGCGGCGCGCGCACTCGCGTCCGGCGATCCGCTCGGCGCGCTGCAGCGCGTTGCGTTGCGCGAAGATGCACCCGCGCTCGCACTGCGCGGGATCGCGATGGCGCAACTTGGTGACTTCGCCAAGGCCAGAGCCTTGCTTCGCCGCGCAGGCCGCACTTTCGGTCAGAGGGAGGCAATCGCCCGCGCTAGATGCGTCGTCGCCGAAGCGGAAGTGGCATTGGCCTCGCGCGATCTGGGCTGGCCGGCAGAGGCGCTCGATGCGGCTCGCGCGACACTCGAGGTCTATGGCGACCGGACCAATGCCGCGCTGGCACGGCATCTGGCGATTCGCCGGATGCTGCTGGTCGGCAGCCTCGACGAAGCGGAACGGGCGTTGACCGGCATCGATCCCGATTCGCTACCGCCGGCCTTGCGCGCGGCGCACCACCTGGCCGTCGCAGGCGTGGCGATGCGCCGGGTTCAAGCGAAACCCGCAGAGACAGCGCTCAGAGCCGCGCAACATGCCGCGCGCGCGGCCGCCATCCCTGCTCTGACCGCCGAGGTCGAGAGCACGCTGAGCCTTTTGCAGTTGCCTGCAGCACGGCTGCTCGAAGGCGGCGCCGAGCGCCCCTTGCTCCTCGAAGAGGTCGAGGCGCTGCTGTCGTCGGAGGCGCTTCTGGTCGATGCTTGCCGCAATGTCGTGCGTGACAGGGGCTCCACCATCTCGCTGGCGCGCCGTCCGGTCTTGTTCGCTCTGGCGCGCGCCCTCGCCGAAGCGTGGCCAGGCGATGTGCCAAGAGACGCTCTGGTCGCGCGGGCATTCCGGGCAAAGCGGGCCGACGACTCGCATCGTGCGCGGCTGCGGGTCGAGATCGGGCGACTGCGACGGCTTCTGCGAGCGGCCGCTGACATCACCGCGACGAAACACGGCTTCGCCCTTGCCCCGCGTCGTGCCCGCAAGGTTGCGGTGCTCGCACGCCCCATCGAAGAGGACCACGGCGCAGTCCTCGCTTGCCTTTCCGACGGCGAAGCCTGGTCGAGTTCGGCGCTGGCGCTCGCGCTCGGCGCGAGCCAGCGTACCGTGCAGCGCGCGCTCGACGATCTGGCCGTAGAGGGTAAAGTCCAGTGGGTTGGCCGCGCACGCGCACGCCGCTGGATGACGCCGCCGATCCCGGGTTTCACGACAATCTTGTTACTCTCGGGCCCGCTGCCGGGCGACTAGCTTCCGGTCACAGCAATTCGTAGCGCGTTTGGAGCATCGAAATGGCAGTTGTCGAGCGGCCGGCCGAAATTCTCCGTGAATACGGTCCGTTTCCAGCGGTCGAACAAGTGGCAGGGGTCACGTTTGACGGCCGGCATGTCTGGTTCGCCGCCGGCGACAGGATCTGCGCCCTCGATCCGGAGAGCGGAGACATCGTGCGCACACTAGACCTGCCAGGACACGCGGGAACGGCCTTCGACGGCAAGCACCTTTTCCAGATCGCCGAGGACAAAATCAACAAGATCGATCCGCAGACCGGCAGCGTGCTCTCGACGATCCCAGCGCCGGGCGGCGGCGGCGACTCCGGCATGGCCTGGGCCGAAGGCACGCTGTGGGTCGGGCAGTATCGCGAGCGCAAAATCCACCAGATCGATCCGGAAACCGGCGCCATTCTGCGCACCATCGAGTCGAACCGTTTCGTGACCGGCGTCACCTGGCTGCAGGACGAGCTCTGGCACGGCACCTGGGAAGGCGAGGAAAGCGGCCTGCGCCGCATCGATCCGCAATCCGGCGAGGTGCTGGAGCGCATGGATCTGCCGGCGGGTACGGGCGTGTCGGGGCTTGAGTCGGACGGACGCGACCGCTTCTTCTGCGGCGGCGGCAACAGCGGCAAGCTGCGCGCAGTGCGCCGGACACGCTAGTCGCGGCGAGGGAAGCTTGCTCAGCCGCGCGCCGCTTTGCTGAGCGTCGAGAGGCGGTGACGCCGTGCACGCCAACGCATGAGCGCCGCATGCGCGCCATGCTTTCGTCATGCTCGACGCATCACGCAAGTTTGCTGCGTTAACGTCTCGGCAAGTTTCGAAGTTTTTCAGCCGCAGCGCGCGCATAATGCTTGACACCCCACGCAAATGTATTATTTGCGGACTTGCCCAATTTCGCACGTGCCTGTGGTCGCGTGTCGGTCGGTAGGTAGCGGGACAAGAGGCCCGCCAGCCGCCTGGGGAGACTAAGCTCTCTGCGGAGAGTCTCTCCAAGAACTCTGACCGGCAGCCGGAGGCGAAACCGGCGAACTCAGTTCTCCGCTGAGGACGCGACTTAAAGCAACGACGGAGCGGGCTTTTTTGGCTATCGCCGGCTGTCCAAAAGCCGGTCTGGTTACCGAAAGGGCTTGTCCTTCATTGCCAGGTGTGCGGACGGGGTCTCCCCATCCAATCCACGGCAGCACTGTCCGGTGTCGAACGCCGCTCGTCGTGACCTCCATCGCACGACAGCGCGGGTTCGCCGTCAGACGCTTACCGAGGGTGCTGTGCCAGGGCCTCTGGCATTGCCCCGCAGCGCTGTTTTGGGGAAGACCAATGACCGACCGCATCCGCGAATTCCTTCGCACCCGTACCGAAGACGGCCCCGTACTGGTGGTCGATCTCGACGTCGTGCGCGACAATTATAACGCTTTTGCAAAGGCGCTGCCGGACAGCCGTGTGTTCTATGCCGTGAAGGCGAACCCGGCACCGGAGGTGCTGTCGCTCCTGGCATCGCTCGGCTCCTGCTTCGACACCGCCTCGGTCGCCGAGATCGAGATGGCGCTCGCGGCCGGCGCCACGCCTGACCGCATCTCCTATGGCAACACCATCAAGAAGGAGCGCGATATTGCGCGCGCCTACGAGATCGGCGTCCGGCTGTTCGCGGTCGACTGCAAGGCCGAAGTCGAGAAGGTCGCCCGCGCGGCGCCCGGCGCGAAGGTATTCTGCCGCATCCTGTGCGATGGCGCAGGCGCCGAATGGCCGCTCTCGCGCAAGTTCGGCTGCGAGCCTTCGATGGCCGCGGACGTGCTTGAGCACGCGCATCGTCAGGGCCTCACCGCCTACGGAATCTCGTTCCATGTCGGTTCGCAGCAGCGCAACCAGCATGCGTGGGATCGCGCTTTGGCGCAGGCGTCGGCCGTGTTCAAGGAGTGCGGCGAGCGCGGGATCAACCTGTCGATGGTCAATCTCGGCGGCGGCTTCCCGACCAAGTACCTGAAGAACGTACCGACGGTCCGCACCTACGGTTCAGCGATCTTCCGGGCGCTGCGCAAGCATTTCGGCAACCGCATCCCGGAGACCATCATCGAGCCAGGCCGCGGCATGGTCGGCAATGCCGGCGTGATCGAGACCGAAGTCGTCCTCGTCTCCAAGAAGAGCGAGGAGGACGAGGTGCGCTGGGTCTATCTTGACATCGGCAAGTTCGGCGGTCTCGCCGAGACGATGGACGAGGCGATCCGCTACCCCATCAAGACGCCGCGCGACGGCGGCGAGATGGCGCCGTGCATCCTCGCCGGCCCGACCTGCGACTCGGCGGACGTTCTCTACGAGAAGCAGCCCTATCCGCTGCCGGTCTCGCTGGAGATCGGCGACAAGCTGTTGATCGAGGGCACGGGTGCGTACACCTCGACCTACTCGTCGGTGGCCTTCAACGGCTTTCCGCCGCTGAAGACGATCCACATCTGATCGCTCTGCGATCGGGCCACATCTGAAAACGCCGGGAGCCGGCTTTAAACCGGCTCCCCTTCCCTTCACCTTTCAGGACTGAAGCCGTCCCGCCACGAGCGGGGCACGGAAGGAGATGGCCATGGCTGCCATTCGCCAGGAAAAGATTTCTGATTTCGACGCGCGCGAAGCATTGCTCGACCGCGCCTACGGCGACGTGCGTTTCGCCAAGACGTCGGAGCGCCTGCGCGAGGATCGGCTGCCGGCGGCCGGCCTGTCCTTTGTCGCGACTGAAGGTCGCGCCATCGTCGGCTCGGTCCGCCTGTGGGACGTGACGGCCGGCCCCGGCCGTCCGGCGCTGCTCCTCGGCCCGCTTGCGGTTTCGCCGGAGCACCAGGGCAAGGGCATCGGCGCCAAGCTCATGAAGCAGGCGATCGCCGCCGCGCGCATGCGCGGTCACGGCGCGATCCTGCTCGTGGGCGATGCGCCCTATTACGGTCGGTTCGGCTTCTCGGCCGCGAAAACCGGACTGCTCTGGATGCCCGGTCCCTACCAGAAGGACCGGCTGCTTGCGCTCGAACTCGCTGCCGGCGCGCTCGATGGGGCCCGCGGCATGATCGGCGCCACCGGCCGCCTTGCACCCAAGCCCGAACTTGGCGCTCTGGTTGCGGCGGCATCCAACGGGGCTGTCAAAAGCCCGACACCGCGCGCAGCCTAGGTTTGCGCCGCGACGCCTGGGCGGGTATCGCAGAGGCCGCGATACCCGCCCATTCCCTTTCTGATTTTCCCCTTTGACTGGAGCGACACGAGATGACCGACTGGCCCGTGCACGGCAAGATCGACGGCCCCATTGTCATGATCGGTTTCGGCTCGATCGGAAAAGGCACGCTGCCGCTGATCGAGCGCCATTTCGAGTATGACAAGTCGCGCTTTGTGGTCATTGACCCGGAGGACAAGGATCGAAGGCTGCTCGACGAGCGTGGCATCCGCTTCATCCACGAGGGTGTGACGCGCGACAATTTCCGTCAATTGCTCGCGCCGCTGCTCACCGCGGGTGGCGGCCAGGGCTTCTGCGTCAACCTGTCGGTCGACACTTCTTCGCTCGACATCATGGAGCTCTGCAACGAGCTTGGTGCGCTCTATATCGACACCGTGAACGAACCTTGGGCGGGCTTCTATTTCGACCCGAAGAAGGGGCCGGAGGCGAGGTCGAACTACGCGCTGCGCGAGGCTACGCTTGCGGCGAAGCGTAAGCGCAAGCCCGGCTCGACCACGGCAGTGTCCTGCTGCGGCGCCAATCCGGGCATGGTGTCGTGGTTCGTGAAGCAGGCGCTGCTCAACATCGCTGCCGACACGAACACCAAGATCAAGGAGCCGAAGAGCCGCGAGGATTGGGCAAAGCTCGCCAAGAAACTTGGCGTCAAGGGCATCCACATCGCCGAGCGCGACACCCAGCGCGCGAAATACCCAAAGCCTATCGAGACATTCGTCAACACCTGGTCGGTCGAGGGCTTCGTCTCGGAAGGCCTGCAACCGGCCGAACTCGGCTGGGGCACGCACGAAAAGTGGATGCCGAAGAACGGCAAGAAGCACAAGACCGGCTGCCAGGCGGCGATCTACCTGCTGCAGCCGGGCGCCGACACCCGCGTGCGCTCGTGGACGCCGACCGCAAAGGGACAATACGGCTTTCTCGTCACGCATAACGAGTCGATCTCGATCGCGGACTATTTCACCGTGCGCGACGGCCGCAAGGTGACCTACCGGCCGACCTGCCACTACGCATATCATCCCTGCAACGACGCGGTGCTGTCGCTGCACGAGATGTTCGGCCGCGCCGGCAAGAAGCAGGACAAGATCCACATTCTCGACGAGAACGAGATCGTCGACGGCATCGACGAACTGGGCGTGCTGCTCTACGGCCACAAGAAGAACGCCTATTGGTACGGCTCGCAGCTCTCGATCGACGAGACCCGCAACATCGCGCCGTATCAGAACGCGACCGGTCTGCAGGTCACCTCGGCCGTGCTGGCCGGCATGGTCTGGGCGCTGGAAAATCCGAACGCGGGCATTGTGGAAGCCGACGAGATGGATTTCCGCCGCTGCCTCGAAGTACAGATGCCGTATCTCGGCCCGGTGATCGGCACCTATACCGACTGGACGCCGCTGACCGGCCGGCCGGGGCTGTTCCCGGAGGACATCGACAAGCGCGATCCCTGGCAGTTCAGGAACGTCCTGGTGCGGTGAGCTCTCCCTCTCCGCGTGAAAACGCGGAGAGGGTGGCGCGCATCGAAGATGCGAGCCGGGTGAGGGGCAAGTGCGCGGCACACTCTGAGCCGGCCCCTCACCCGCCTTCTTCGCTCAGCTCAGAAGTCGACCTCTCCCCGCTGGGCGGGGAGAGGTAATCACGGCAGGCACTTGCTGCCCATCGGCAGCTTCAGGCGCTTGCCCCATTCGCCCGATGGCAGTCTGTCGAACGGCGGGGCAAATTCCTGCCTGACCATCCGAAAGCCGGTTGGCACCCGCGATCCGCTGGTCCCGAACTCCACGATCCAGAAATGGTCGTAGGTGTATCCGGGCCAGGTGTCAGGCACATCCGGCAGCTTGTCGAGATTGAAGAGCTGCCGCAGCGTCACCTTCTGGTCGGGAAACTTTCGCGCCATCGCCTCATCGGCGATGTGACGAGGGTTCCACACCATGACGACGATCCTGCCATGATAGCGCGGATCGTCCATCGCTGCGCCCGCTGCCTGCTGGGTGCGCAGATTGAGCTGCGGGGCCGGATCGACGCCGGGCAATGGCACAGCGGAAAATACCGTGACCGGCATTTCCCATGTCGCTGCCGCCGGAGAGGCGAATTGCAGCGTGTCGAGGGTGAGCGCGAAAAACGCCGCGGGACGCTCGCCCGCAGGAAACAGCGAATCTCTTGCACCCTGACCGAGATACTGCGAGGCGAGCGCGAGAGAGCGGTCGATGCCGAGACGGCACAGCGACGAGACGCTCTCCTTCTCGCCGTGGCGCAAAATAACAACGGTCTTTGGCAACGAAAATGCGGGAACGCCGAACCCGCACAGCACAAACAAAACGATCAGAACCGTGCCGCTTCGGCGAAACATGGCGCCCCTCCGACATTTGCGTCAGAACAAGTCTACCACACCTGCCGCGCGATCCTCACACGCAAAGGCGAGTTTCAGTCCGTCGCCGCTCCAGCAGAGCGCCGTAACCGGCGCATCGAGATCGGAAGAATGCACCAGCACCTCGGCACCATCATCGAGCCGCACCAGTAGCACAAGGCCGTCCTCGTAGCCCGCCGCCACGACAGGCTGCTTTGGATGACAGGCGACGACCGCGAGCTTTTTGGCATGAGGCGCAAGAAGCGTCGGCTGCTTGCCCATCGGACCGTCCTTGCCGGCGAAAGGCCACAGGATGAGCTGGTCGGAACCGCCAGTGGCAAGGAAGGCGCCGTCTGCTGTCCAGCTCATCGAGCGCACCCGCGCAGCATAACCCGACATCCTCATATGCTTGCCATCCACGAGGCGCCAGCCATGCAGCATCGGCTCCTGCATGCTGGTGACGAGAAAGCGGCCGTCCGGGCTGACCGTGGCGCCAAGATGCGAGCCCTTCCATTCGAGGAATTCGGGTTTGACCTGCGCATTCGGAAACCACAGCGAGGCGCCGTTGTAATGAGCAATCGCCAGGCGCATGCCCTTCGGCATAAAGGCGAGGCCGCCGGCGCTTGACGGCAGGTCGAGCGATTTCACCTCGCCTTTGCGTGGCGCGACCCGCACGGTCTTACCGACCGACCAGGCGATGGCGCCATCGGGCCCAAGCGCAACGTGATCGATCCAGCGTCGCTTCGGATCGGCAAAGACGGTGCGCATCACGCCGGCGCGGTCGATCTCCATCACCCGGCCATCGTCGCCGCCGGTGACGAGGTGACGGCCGTCGCAGGCCGAGGAGAGGATGCCACCCTCATGCAGCGGCACCCGCTGGCTTTCACCGTCCCCACCGACCAGCAGCACGGCATCCTCGGCAAGGACGAAAACAGCCTTGTCACCGAGGAAATGCGCGGCGATGACGGAGCTGCCGGTGGCAACGAGTTGCGCTCGGCCAGCGACGGACGGCGTATTGGCGGGGGAACGCGTGTCGGCCATTCAGTGGAACCGGGACATCTCAAGAAATATCGTCACGTCATGACCGGCAACTCAAGCCACGCAGTCCGCGAAGCCCTTCCGGATTTTTTCTTCGGGAAGATGGCGGCCGATGAAGACGATGCGGCTCACCCGCTCTTCGTCGTGCTTCCAAGGACGCTGATGGTCGCCGTCCAGGATCATGTGCACGCCCTGGAACACGAAGCGGTCGGGGTCGTCCTTGAAAGAGAGAATGCCCTTTGATCGCAGGATCGCGGGCCCATCCTCCGCGACCAACTTCTGGATCCACGGAAAGAACTTTTCCGGGTTGAGCGGCTGGTCGGTCGAGAGCGAAATCGATTGCATCTCCTCGTCATGATAATGCTTCACGCCGTGATGGTGATGGCCGTCCTCGTGGCCGTGGTGATGATCGTGATCATGGTGATCGTGGTGGTGTTCATGCGTTTGGCCGTGCAGAAAGTCCGGTTCGATGTCGAGGATGCGGTCGAGGTCGAAGGCTTTGCGGTCCAGCACCTCGTCGAGCGCGATCTGCGATCGTTGCGTGCGGTGTAGCTTCGCATAGGGATTGATGCCGCGGATCCGCGCCTCGACTTCCTGAAGATCCGCCTCCTCCACCAGATCGGTCTTGTTGACCAGAATGACATCGGCGAAAGCGATCTGGTTCTTGGCTTCGGGAGCGTCCTTCAGGCGGTCCTTCAGCCATTTGGCGTCGGCGACGGTCACCACCGCATCAAGCCGCGTCTTCTTGCCGACTTCCTCGTCGACAAAGAACGTTTGCGCCACCGGCGCCGGATCGGCGAGCCCGGTGGTCTCAACGATGATTGCGTCGAACTTGCCCTTCCGGCGCATCAACCCCTCGATAATGCGGATCAGGTCGCCGCGCACGGTGCAGCAGATGCAACCGTTATTCATCTCAAAGACTTCCTCGTCGGCGTTGACGATCAGGTCGTTGTCGATACCGATCTCGCCAAACTCGTTGACGATCACAGCATATTTCTTGCCATGCGGTTCGGAGAGGATGCGGTTGAGCAGCGTGGTCTTGCCAGCGCCGAGATAGCCGGTGAGCACCGTAACGGGAATCTTGTCGGACATGAACGCTCCAGCCGATTTTCGGGGCCGCCCGAGACAGGCGGAGCACGGCGGCTAGGATTGCAGCGCCGCGCTGAGCGTCCTTATATTGTGCCGGATAAGATCGATGTAAGTGGGGGCTGGGCCTTTTTCGTCGGTCAGGGCGTCGGAATAAAGGGTGCCGCCGATTTTGGCGCCGGTTTCATCGGCGATTTGCTTCAGGAGCCGCGGATCGCTGACATTTTCCAGGAACACGGCAGGAATTTTCTGCTTTTTGATCTGGGTGATGATCCGCGCCACATCCCTGGCCGAGGCCTCCGAATCGGTGGACACGCCCTGGGGGGCGACAAAGGTCAGCCCGTAGGCGTCTTGGAAATAGCCGAACGCGTCGTGGGTGGTGATGACTTTGCGGCGATCGGCGGGAATACGGCCGACCGCCTCGCGCACCTCGCGGTCGAGTTCGTCGAGCCTGGCGAGATAGGCGGCGGCATTGTCCTCGTAAACCGCCTTGCCGGCCGGGTCGGCGGCGATCAGTCCATCCCGGATATTGGCGACGTAAATCTTCACATTGGCCACCGATTGCCAGGCATGCGGATCGCCATCGCCGTGGCTGTGGCCATGGCTGTGCTTGTGGCCGTGCTTGTGACCATGGCCGTGCGCCTGCTGGCCGGCCATCTTGCGCGGCTTGATGCCCTTGGCCGCAACGATATTGGGCGCCTTCGTGTTGGACGATTTGACCAGCCGCGCCAGCCAGCCCTCGAAACCCAGCCCGTTGGTCACAATCACCTTGGCGTCGGCCAGCATCTTCGCATCGGCGGGAGACGGCGAATAGACATGCGAATCGGCGTTGGGTCCGACGATGTTCTTCACGCTCACCCGGTCGCCGCCGACATTCGATACAATATCACCGAGGATCGAGAAGGTCGCGACAACAGGGAGTTTCTCCAGTTCCTGCGCGAATGCCGTTCCGGCGACATGCGGGAGTGCTGCAATGGCCAGGGCAGCGAGAAAAAATCGTCTCGTCGGCATAACGGACCTCCTGACTGTCAGGCTTCGAGATGGCGTCCCGGAAACATCTGCCGCACAAGCCCGCCGACATTGCCGAACAGGAGCGAGAGCGCATACAGAATGCCCGCGACCAGTATCACCGCGGGCCCCGCGGGCGCCGCGGTATGGAATGAAAGCAGAAGCCCGGCATAGCCGGACAACATGCCGGCCAGCACCGCGACGACGATCATCTGCGTAATATCGCGCGCCCAGAAGCGGCCGATTGCGGCCGGCACCATCATGATGCCAACAGCAAGCAGCGTGCCGAGCGCGTGGAAGCCGGAGACGAGATTGACGACCAGCAAGGCCAGAAAGATCAGATGCGCCGGCCCGCCGGCCCTGCTCACCGACCGCAGATAGAGCGGATCGACGCATTCCATCACCAGCGGCCGGTAGACCAGCGCGAGCCCGAGCAGCGTCACCGTGGCGTTGATCGCGATCAGCGTGAGAGTCTGGTTGTCGAGTGCCAGCACCGATCCGAACAGGAAATGCAGCAAGTCGATGTTGGTGCCGCGCACCGAGATGATGGTGACGCCGACCGCCAACGAGATCAGGAAGAACACTGCAAGCGAGGCATCTTCCTTCAGTTCGGTGGAGCGCGCGACCAATCCAGCGAGGACCGCGACCACAAAACCCGCGATCAGCCCGCCCGCGGTCATCGCAAAGATATTGAGCCCGGAAATCAGAAAGCCGATGGCTGCGCCCGGCAGCACCGCATGCGCCATGGCGTCACCGACCAGTGACATCCGCCGCAGCATCAGGAACACGCCGATCGGGCCGGCGCCGAGCGCCAGCGTCATGACGCCGACCAGCGCTCGGCGCATGAAGTCGAACTCGGCAAACGGGGCGATCAGGACGTCGTAGAGCATGATCTAGCTACTCACTCCGTGCCCTCTGGGAGGGACAGTGAAAGCGCCCGTGATAGGCCTTAAGCCGCGCATGCCGCAGCCTGCTCGTCAAAGGCTTCGCACATCTGCCGCGCCTTCTTGATGTTTTCGGCGGTCAGCACCGACGGCGTATCGCCCCAGGCGACCTGCTCGCGCGCCAGCAACAAGGTCTGCGGAAATGTTGCGCGTACCAATTCCAGATCGTGCAGGGCGGCGAGGATCGTCCGCCCCTCCTTGTGCCAGCCTTGTACCAATGCCACGAGATCGGCGCAGGTCTTGGCGTCGATGGCGTTGAACGGCTCGTCGAGCACGACGAGTTTAGCATCCTGCAGCAGCAGCCGCGCGAACAGCATGCGCTGCATCTGCCCGCCCGACAGCGTTCCGATGGCGCGCCGCTCGAAGCCGGTCAGGCCGACGGCCGCGATCGCCTCATGGATCTTCGCATGATCGGCCTTCGAGAACCCGCCCCAGAGCCCGGTCTTGCGCCACAAGCCCATCGCAACAAGGTCATAAACCGAAATCGGAAAACTCCGATCGATTTCCGCGGCTTGCGGGAGGTAGGCAATGTCCTTCCGCGACACGCCGTGCAGGTCGACCTGCCCCGCGAGCGGCTTCAGCGCGCCGACAATGCCCTTGAACAGTGTCGATTTGCCTGCGCCGTTCGGGCCGACCACCGCAAGCAGCGCGCCGGACGGCACCTCACCGGACAGGTGATGCACTGCCGGGTGCCGATCATACCCGAGCGTCAGGTTGCGGAATTGCAATTGCGGGGTTGTGACATGGATCGTCATCGCATCACCCACAAGGCGGCCGTCCAGACCAGGACGATCAACACCGCTGCAATGATAAGCCGCTCGAAGCCGGACAGCCGCAGGATCGAAGGGCCGATCGAGGCCGGCGGATGCGCATGGCCGTGCGGATGATGGTGATGGTGGTGCTCGGTCATTCAAAGGATCCAACGAACGGCACGCCGCCGGGACGTTGTTGTTATAGTATAACATGACGGCTTGCCAAGGGCGCGTCCTGACGCGGGCAGCTCTCCGGCCTGCGGATTTGCCGGGTTTCGGGGTACTTTTGGACGCGTTTGATTGCCAAATCATGCTCCTCCGGGCCATTGTGCGCCCTGACCCTAAAGAAATCCGGCCTTCCAATCATGAACGACCAGACCAAGCGCATCGTCTCGATCGGCGAAGTCATGATCGAGATGGCGCGCGGCCCGGACGGGCGGTTCAGCCAGGGCTGTGGCGGCGACACCTTCAACACGGCTGTTTATCTGGCGCGGCGCGGCCTGCCGGTGGCCTACGCCACCGCGCTCGGCGACGACCCCTATTCCGACCGGATCGTGGCGCTGGCCTCCGCCGAGGGCATCGCCACCGATCTGATCCTCCGGGTGCCGGGACGCCTGCCGGGGCTGTATCTGATCGAGACCGACGACAAGGGCGAGCGCAGCTTCAGTTATTGGCGCGACACTGCGCCGGCGCGCGAGTTGTTCGAACTGCCGGACTGGGGGCGCATCGCCGAAAGCATCATCGGCGCCCGCGTCGTGTACTTCTCTGGCATCACGCTATCGATCTATTCCAATCAGGGGCTCGGGCGTTTCCTGGCCTTGCTCGAGCTTGCGCGCAAGGCCGGAACCAAAGTTGTGTTCGACGGCAATTATCGCCCGCGCTCATGGAAGGGCGACCTGCAGCGCACGCGTACCGTTTTCATGGAGGCGCTAAAGCGCGTCGATATCGCGCTGCCGACCTATGACGACGAGGCCCTGCTCTGGGGCGACGCTTCGCCGGAGGCGACGATCGAGCGGCTGCAGGCCTTCGGCATTACCGAGATCGCGATCAAGAACGGACCCAACAGCGCCGTCATCGCCGCCGGAGGCCACAAGGAATTCGTGCCGGTGCCGGACGTCGTGGTACCGGTGGATACCACCGCCGCAGGCGACAGCTTCAATGCCGGCTACATGGCCGCGCGGCTTGCCGACGAAAATCCAGGCGATGCGGCACTTGCGGGTCACAAGCTTGCATCGGAAGTGATCCGCCACCGCGGCGCCATCCTGCCGCGCACCGCAAGCGCGGTGCATTGAGGTGTTGGCATTGCCGGGCTTGACCCGGCAATCCGGCTTCTTAGCAAGCCTTATTGCGTGATGGATGCGCGGGTCTAGCCCGCGCATGACGTCGGATAGTTAGGGCTTCCCCAAGAGCATTGCCGTCCATGCCGCGATGAAGGGCAGCGGCAGGCTCGCCACCACACGCAGCCAGACGAGGCGGGCGGGCATGATCGGCAATTCGTAGGACAATAGCCGGGGGAAGGCATAGAGCGCCCAGGCGGTCGCATAGGCGATGACCTGCGGCGCACCCGCCCCGCCCTTCAGCGCCGCCGCTGCGATGGCAAAGCCGACCACAGGGCCGCCCGGCGTCATCGCGCCTGCTATCGTCGCGATCACAATGCCGAGGATGCCGGACGACGAGCCGAGCCAGTATGCGACGCTGTCCTGCGGCAGGGCTGCCGCGATGAAGCCCGAGCCCAACACGCCGATCGCAATACGGGGGATAAGCCGGAGAAATTCGCCAGCGCCGCCAAGTGCGCTTTCGCGCAGAAGCGGCATACTGCGTTTGGCGACCCCAAGCGCGAGGGCTGCCACGATCATCCAGAGTGCTCCAGCGACGATCAGCTCGATCACGGCTTTGACCCCGTTCGCAGATGCTGATCGATGACACGCACGATCAGTCCTGCCAGCACCGCCAGCGGCAAAGCGCCGGTCCACCGCCACAGCACAAAATCGAAGCCCAGGAATGGCATCTCCCAGACCAGCGCCCGGCTCAGTCCGATGGTGGTCCAGCTAGTGATGAGCGCCACCACCGCTGCTGCATCCGCACCCATACCGACAAAGGCAGCGGCGATCGGGTAGATCGTGAACGGACCGCCCGGCACGATGACGCCGGCACCTGCGGCGATCAGAATGCCCTTAAGCCCCGAATCCTTGCCGACCCAGCGCACAATGCTGTCGCGTGGCAAGAGCACGGTGATGAGGGCTGCGATCAGACAGCCAGCCAGCACATTGGGCAGCATCCACGCGAACAGATCGGCATCGGCAATGACCACGTCCAGAAACCGGGCGAAGCCGTCGCGCCACAAGACATAGCTCGCAGCGCTGACCACGATGACGATCAGAATGGCGGTCGGCCAGTCGAAAGCACGCCGGCGTGGACGCTCAGACTGAGGCGGCGTGGGAGCCATCAGCTGCGCAGACCCGATGCCTCGCGGGCGAGCGCCTCGATGAGCGCAAAGTTCTTTGCGGCAAGTGCGTCCTGTGGCACCACCCAGGAACCGCCGACCGCAATCACGTTGGGAAGCGCCAGATAATCGGCCGCATTGCGCGCGTCGATCCCGCCGGTCGGGCAAAACCGGATATGCGGCAGCGGCGCGGCGACAGCTTTGAGCCATGCGGCGCCGCCGCACGCCTCCGCCGGGAAGAACTTCAGTATCTCGAAACCAAGATCGGACAGCGCCATGGCCTCGCTCACCGTCGCACAGCCTGGAAGCACGGGGATCTCGATTTCGGTGAAGGTTTCAGCGAGGACGGAGTCGGTGCCGGGACTGACCAGGAATTTCGCGCCGGCATCGATCGCGAAAGCCGCGTCGACATGGCGCACCACCGTGCCTGCGCCGACGATGCATTCGGGGACTTCGACGGCGATGGCGGCAATGGCGGCAAGCGCGGCACGCGTGCGCAGCGTCACCTCGATGACCGGCAGCCCGCCGTCGCACAAAGCACGCGCCAAGGGCACCGCGATCTCGAAATCGTGGATCGTGAGCACCGGGATCACCGGCGCCCGGCTCAGAAGGTCAGCGGTTTCGGTCGCGTCGGGCATGCGCCAAGACATGCCCGCGAAGCGCGTCCGGTTCAAGTCGTGGCCCGGGATGGCCGGGCCGCATTTGAATTATTCCGCGGGTGTGGCCGCCGGTTTCGCCGCGGGCGCCGGGACCGCCAGCCCCAGGCTCTGCCTGCTCAGCCCGTACAGGAAGGCCGCCACCATGGCGTAAGCCAGCGCCACCGATGGCGTCACGGCAAAACCCACCGCTTCCCCATGCATGAACCCGAAGAAGGTCAGAACCGCTCCGGCAAGCGTGAAGGCGGACGCTTTCACATATTCGCGGTCGACGATGAACACGCCGATCGCGCCCAGGATCAGGCCGGACAGGATCGCCCCGCCGCCCATCACTTCGAGCCCGTGATAAACCACCCCCTGCATCGCCATCTTGTCGAAGCCGACCGCAGCCGCCGTGGTGCCAGCGGCGCCAAGCGCGCCATCAATCAGGGTTTTGGCCCAGGCGGCCAGATGCGGCGTCAGCGCCAGCGCGATCGCCGGGGCATGATGCGAGGGCGTGGTCTGGAACGCCTGCGCACCGATCAGCATGCCGATATACAGAAGGATCGGCGAGATCGCGACCAGCGGGATCAGCGCCAGCATCAAGGCCACGATGCCGAACCAGGACAGCACGATCACCATGACCCCGGTCGCGGCCGAATATCCTATCCTCCCGCCCATCGCCTTCCAGCCGGGATGGCCGATATAGACCGCGTTGATGAAGGGATTGCCCATCAGGCAGCCGATCAGGCTGACCGCGCCGTCCGCGGTCAGCACCTGCGTGGTCGGGAAATGGTCGCCCGCGGCCTCCGCGCTCTCCACATTGTCCATGGCCTCGACGAGATCGTAGATGCCGAACGGGATCGCGGTGACGAGGATGATGCCGAGGAATTCGAAGCCCGAAAACACATGGTTGAAGGCAGGCAGCGGCACCGAGAAGCCGAAATTGGCGAAGGCGCCCGTCACCTTCTCGAGGCTCATGCCGCCGAGATTGTAGCCGAACAGGGTCGACCCCCAAGCGATCAGCATGCCGGTGGCGATCGCAATCAAACCGGCCGGAATGCCCCGCGGGTAACGTACGCCGCCAAACCAGGCCACGAGAATGATGGCAAAGCAGATAAGGCCGATCTGCGGCGTCATGAACATTTCCAGCGCCGGGCGCATGGAAATGAAGGTGATGGAGACGCCCGCAAGCGTTCCGAGCAGGGCGGCACGGGGTGTGATCTTGCGGATATAGGGCGCGATGAAGGCGCCGATCATCAGGATGAAACTCTGGAAAAACACCCAGACGAGGCCCGCTTCCCAGCCCTTGATCGGATCGTTGGTCTTCAGCGAGATCGGCAGCATGATCACGAAAGTGACCACGAACATATGCGGCACGCTGATGCCCGAAGGCAGCGCACAGACGTCGGAACGGCCGGTCTTGAGCGCGAGTTTGTAGGCGAGCCACGCATAATACATAGTCGACAGGAACATCATCAGCCCCATCGCGGGCAGGATGCGGCCGAACACGATCGCGTCCGGCATTTTGAGCACGAAACGCAAAAGCCCGGTCAGCACCAGCATGTTGACCAGGATGTTGGTGCCAAAGCCGAAGAAGGCATTCCAGTCGCCCGGCGTCCACAAGGCGGGCCGGAATTTCTCTGAACTGGTATCGGTCAGATTGGTCATCGCACACCCCCTTCGATGATCCCGAACGGCAATTTCGGCGCGCGCGCGCGGTAAGCTGCTATCGCGGCGATGGTTTTTTCGGAGTCCGACACCCATCCCAAGATGCCTCCCTGCGCCTTGATCATGGCGAGGCCGGCTAAGTGGAAATCCGGAAAGTAAGAGGCGCAACCATCCGACAATGCGATGCAGCGGAAGCCGCGGTCGTTGGCTTCGCGGATCGTGGTGTTGACGCAGACTTCGGTGGTAACGCCGCAGACCAGAAGCGTGTCGATCCCGCGATTCTTCAGCATCAATTCGAGGTCGGTCTGGTAGAACGCACCCTTGCCCGGCTTGTCGATCACCGGTTCGCCCGCAACGGGATAAAGCTCGGGTATGATGTCGTGGCCGGGCTCGCCGCGCACGAGAATGCGGCCCATCGGGCCAGGCGCACCGATGCGCGTCGCGGGATCGGCGCGATCGACCTTCAGCGGCGGCGCGTCGGACAGGTCCGGCCGATGGCCCTCGCGGGTATGGATGATCAGGAGCCCGGCATCGCGCGCGGCATCAAGCACCCTGCGGATCGGACCGACCGCGGCCTTGAGCAGCGAAACGTCATTGCCGAGCGCTGCCCCGAAGCCACCCGGTTCCAGGAAGTCACGCTGCATGTCGATGATGAGAAGAGCAGACCGGCCAAGGTCGATCTGGAGCGGATAGGGTTCGGCTTCGATCCTGACTGGCATTGCAGCACCCCCGAAGCCCGGCAGTCAGGGGACTGGCAAGTTCGGGGCCAAGTTCCCGCCATTGTATGCAATTCATTCGAGCGGGGAGCTTCGTAATAACTAGCTGATTTAAAGAGAGAAAATTTTACACTCTCGATTCGGTCAGGCCCGTGTGGAGGTGCCAATGCCCTGAGTTGCGGCAAATCTGCTCTGCTTTTAATCAGGGGTTGTTTATTTTCGATCCCAAGCGACAGGGCGATGACGAAAGATGAGACTGCCTGTTAAGCGGTCAGCCGGATCATTCTCCATTCGTTGTATGAGCGCATGACCGGAAACCGCGGCGACGGCCTCAGGCCGCCGCTGTCCCGCGAAGACAACAACTTGCGGACCATGAAACAGGAATCATTCGATGCAAGTCCCGCGTGAGGCTGTACTGCTACGAATCTTCATTGGCGAAGACGACAGGTACAACGGAAGTCCGCTCTATGAGGCCATCGTGCTGAAGGCCCGCGAAATGCAACTCGCTGGAGCCACCGTGCTCCGCGGACCGATGGGATACGGACATAACAGCCACCTGCGAACAACAAAGATTCTGCGTTTGTCGCAGGATCTGCCGGTTGTGATCGAAATCGTCGAGGACAAGGACAAGATAGACCAATTGCTTGCGGCCCTGAATGACATGATGCCGAGCGGACTGGTGACTTTGCAGAACGTCGAGGTCGTCCGCTACGGCCAGCCCGCGACGACTTGACCGCGGTGCTGTTTCGGGCTCAGAACCCGCGCCATGCCTTCCCTTGACCGCTTCGCCCGTGACAAACTCGCCGAACGCGAGCAAGCAAGCCTGCGGCGCAGCATCGTCGAAACCGACGCGGGCGACGGCATTCATGTTTTGCGGGGCAAACGCACGCTATTATCCTTCTGCAGCAACGATTATCTCAATCTCAGCCAGCATCCCAAGGTGAAACGCGCCGCCGCAGCGGCCGCCGAACGTTATGGCGCGGGCGCGGGCGCCTCCCGTCTGGTCACCGGCAGCCACCCGCTTTATTCGGAGCTGGAAACCCGTCTTGCCAGGCTGAAGGGCACCGAAGCGGCCTGCGTATTCGGCTCCGGTTATCTCGCCAATACCGGGATCATCCCGGCGCTCGCGGCGCGTTCCGATCTCATCCTGATCGACGAACTCGCGCATAGTTCCATACATGCCGGCGCGCGGTTGAGCGGTGCCACGACAATGCCGTTCCGGCACAATGACGTTGCGCATCTTGGCACACTGATCGACGCAGAGCGCGGGCGCTACCGGCACGCTCTTATCGTCACCGAGGGCGTGTTTTCGATGGACGGCGATTTGGCGCCGCTACGGGAGCTCTCGGCCGTCGCGCAGCGCTATGACGCCTGGCTGATGAGCGACGACGCGCACGGCGTCGGCGTCCTCGGCAGCGGCCGCGGGTCGGCGTTTGCAACCGAGCCAGCCGCTGACATTCCCTTGCAGATGGGCACGCTGTCCAAGGCCATTGGCAGCTACGGAGCATACCTCTGCGCGTCCCGTGCGGTCGTGGACCTTATCCATAACCGCGCCCGCACGCTGATTTACTCGACCGGCCTGCCGCCTGCGGCGATCGGTGCGGCGCTGGCCGCCCTCGACATTATCGAAAGCGAACCCGATTATGTCGCGCTGCCGCTGCAAAAAGCGCGTATGTTCACCCGCGCGGCCAATCTGCCGGCCGCGCAAAGTGCGATCGTGCCGGTCACGGTGGGCAGCGCCGATGCGGCGCTCCGCGCCCAGGCGCTGCTGGAACAAGAAGGGTTTCTGGTGATTGCGATCCGGCCGCCGACTGTACCTGAGGGAACCGCGCGGCTTCGCGTGACATTCAGTGCCGCACATCCCGACGAAGCCATCGAGCGGCTCGCAGCGCTTGTGCGCAGCCGCGTTCTAAGCTGACCAAGGATCCTGAGCCCATGGCCTCGCTATTCATCACCGCAAGCGGCACCGATATCGGCAAGACCTTCGTCTGCGCCGGCCTGATCCGCTATCTGCGGGCCAAGGGCGAGGAGATCGACGCAATCAAGCCAATCATCAGCGGCTTCGATCCCGAGCGCGCCGGCGACAGCGATTCCGGGGTATTGCTGCGCGCCCTCGGCCTGCCGCTGACCGAGGAGGAGATTGAGGACATTTCGCCCTGGCGCTTCGCACAGCCTCTCTCTCCTGACATGGCGGCGCGTCATGAGGGCAAGGAGATCGACTTCGACCTTCTGGTGTCGTTTTGCGAGACCGCGCTAGACGAGGCCGACGGCTCGCTGCTGATCGAGGGCGTCGGCGGCGTCATGGTGCCGATCGATCAGACCAATACGGTCCTGGACTGGATCACGGAATTGCAATTGCCGGTGCTGTTGGTCGCGGGCAGCTATCTCGGCAGCATCAGCCATACCCTGACGGCGGCCGAAGTGCTGGACCAGGAAGAATGCGATCTTCGCGCCATCGTGGTGAGCGAGAGCGAAGGCAGCCATGTGCCGCTCTACGAGACGGTCGCCACCATCTCGCGCTTCCTGCCTGCCGTCGAGGTGATTGCGCTACCGCGGCTCGAACCCGGCGCGGACCATCCCGCCTTTGCCCAGATCGCGAAGGCTTGCGGGCTGGTGTGAATTACTGTGATTCCGAACCGCGCCATAGGCCCGAACCCGGAATGACCAGGGATTAGGCGCGCGCCCGCACCACCTCGCCGATCGTCCTTGCCAGGAACGCGACATCCTCCTCGCCGATGGTCAGTGCCGGGGCGAGATAGATCGCATTGCCGAGCGGGCGGATGAACGCGCCCTTCTCGACAAATGCGCTGCGCAACGCGTTCAGATCGTCGATCCGCTGCAGTTCGACCACGCCGATGGCGCCGCGGGTTCGCACATCGACCACGCCCGGCAGGTCGCGGCAGGGTGCGAGGCCTGCGGCCAGCCATTGCTCGATCTGCGCTACCTGGCGCAACCGCTCGCCGTCCTCGAACAAATCGAGCGATGCATTGGCGGCGGCGCAGGCGAGCGCATTGGCCATGTAGGTCGGGCCGTGCATCAGCGCGGCCATCGGATCGTCCGACCAGAAACTCTCGAAAATGCGGCGACGCGCGATCGTCGCGGCGAGGGGCAGTGTTCCACCGGTCAGCGCCTTCGACAGCGTCACGATATCCGGGACGATACCGGCCGCCTCGCACGCGAACATCGTGCCGGTGCGGCCAAAGCCGGTAAAGATTTCGTCGAAGATCAGCAACACACCATAGGAATCCGCAATTTCCCGCAGCCGCCATAGCACCTTCGGACAGTGAAAACGCATGCCGCCGGCGCCCTGCACCAAGGGCTCGACGATGATCCCGGCTATCCGGTCGGCATGCTGCCCAATCAGCGCGACCAGCGCTGCGTCCGTCTCAGGGCTTTCCGGCAGCGCGGCGCAGTGATGACGATGCAGGATGCCGCCAAACTTCTGATGGATGCCGGTCTCGAAATCCGAGACCGCCATGGTGCCGAGCGTGTCGCCGTGATAGCCACCGCGGAAGCAAACGAAAGTGTCGCGCTGCTTTTCGCCGAGATTGAGCCAGTACTGGATCGCCATCTTCATCGCAACCTCGACCGACACCGACCCGGAATCGGTGAAGAACACGCGGTCGAGATCGCCCGGGAGGAGCTCCGATAACCTTCGCGCAAGCGTCAGCGGCTGCTCGTGCACGAGCCCGCCGAACATCACATGCGGCATGGTTTCGAGCTGGCGCTGCACCGCTTCGCGAATATGCGGATGGTTGTAGCCGTGGCAGGCGGTCCACCACGAGGCGATGCCGTCGACGATTTCGCGGCCGTCCGCCAGATGGATGCGGGTGCCTTCCGTGCGCACCACCGGCAGCGGCGCTGGCGCCGTCTTCATCTGCGCATAGGGCAGCCAGATGTGGTCGAGGCCGATCGTGTACCAGTCGCGCTGATCGAGCATGGCGCTCACACCTGCATGGCGCGCAGGCCGAGGCGATCGATCAATTGCCGGTCGCGGTCGGCCGCGGGGTTCGGCGTGGTGAGCAGCTTCGGCCCGTAGAAGATCGAATTGGCGCCGGCGAGGAAACATAGGGCCTGCAGCTCGTCGGTCATGTCCTCGCGCCCGGCGGAAAGCCGCACCATCGAGCGCGGCATGGTGATACGCGCTACCGCGATAGTGCGCACGAAATCCAACGGATCGATCGCGGTCTCCTTCGCGCCGTCCGAGAGCGGCGTGCCTTCGACCTTGACCAGGAGATTGATCGGCACGCTTTCCGGATGCACCGGGAGGGTCGCCAGCGCATGGATCATGCCGGCGCGATCGTCAGCGCCCTCTCCCATACCGACGATGCCGCCGCAGCAGACATGGATGCCCGCATCGCGCACATGGTCGAGGGTGTCGAGGCGCTCCTGATACGTCCGCGTGGTGATGATCGTGCCGTAGAATTCCGGCGAGGTATCGAGATTGTGGTTGTAATAGTCGAGGCCGGACGCCTTTAGCCGCTTCGCCTGTTGGCCGGTCAGCATGCCGAGCGTGACGCAGGTCTCGAGCCCCATCGCGCGCACGCCCTCGATCATGGCGCACACCTTGTCGAGGTCGCGGTCCTTCGGCTCGCGCCAGGCCGCGCCCATGCAGAAGCGGCTGGCACCGGCATCCTTCGCCGCCTGCGCCTCGGCCAGCACCTTGTCGAGGCTCATCAGCTTCTCGGCCTTGACCCCGGTGTCATACTTGGCGCTTTGCGGGCAATACGCGCAATCCTCCGGGCAGCCGCCGGTCTTGATCGAAAGCAGCGTCGAGACCTGGATTTCGGCCGGATCGAAATTGGCGCGGTGAACGGTCTGGGCCTGGAACATCAGGTCCGGGAACGGCAGCGCGAAAAGGTCGCGAATTTCGCCGCGGGTCCAGTCATGCCGGACAGCGCCGATCGCTCCCGGAAAAATGACGTTTTCTTGGGCTCGAAGGGTCATCGGGAGGTTCCAAACCGCCTCTTGCATTGCGTCCGAGGCTTCATGTCATAGTGCCGCCGCCAAGCCAAGCTAGCCGGAATTTGGCGAACAAAACTTTCGCGGGGACGGACATGTTGACCAGGCGGACGATCTTGGCGGGACTAGGCGCGAGCCTGACAGCCCCCGCTGTGCTCAGGCAAGCCATTGCGCAGCACCATCCGGGCCACGATCCAGTTTACTCCCATCTGACCGACCCCAAGATCAAGACGCCGCCGCTTGAAACCATGAAGCTGCAGCATGTCTTCGATTCGCCGGCTCCGCCCGCCGCAAACCAGGGCCGCTGGGTCACAAAGGCACCGCTGCCGCTGCCGCGCAGCGAGATGGCCTGGGCCACCACCCTCAACGACCGGATGCATCTGATCGGCGGCTATGGCGAGCAGCGGGTCGACCGCCCCTATCACCATGTCTATGACCCGGCCACAGACCTGTGGTTCGACGCGCCGTTCCTGCCGCGCGGGGCCAACCATGTCGGGGTCGCGGTGGTTAACGGCAAGCTCTACGCCATCGGAGGCTTCGTCGAACAGAACCGCAAGCCCGACAATCTCTGTTTCGTCCTGGACGGCGAGAGCTGGCGCCCGATCGCCCCCTTGCCGAAACCGTTCGCGGCGATCGGCTGCGCCACGGTCAACGGGCTGCTGCATGCGATCGGCGGGGCGATCGGCGACACCTTCCCGACCAAGAAATCGGTGGATTGGCACCTCGTCTACGACCCGCGCATCGACCAATGGGCGACGCGCGCCCCGATGCCGACCGGCCGCGACCATACCGGTACGCTTGCAGTCAATGGCAAGATTCATCTGATCGGCGGCCGCGTGGATTCGTTCCATACCAATTCAAATCTGCACCACGTCTATGACCCCAAGGCCGACAAATGGGAGCCGCGCGCACCCTTGCCGACAGCGCGTTCGGGCCACGGCGCGGTGTTCCATCGCGGCAAGATTTTCGTCATGGGCGGCGAAGGCACCAACCGCGTGTTCGGCCAGAACGAGGCCTATGACCTCGAAAAGGACGCGTGGGAATCTTACGCTCCGATGCCCACCCCGCGCCACGGCCTCGGCGCGGTCGCCATCGGCGACTACATTTATGTCGCCGGCGGCGGGCCGATCATGGGCGGCTCGGTTCAGAGCGCGGTGCACGAGGCTTTCACGCTGGACTGAAGGCCGCCACAGGTCTAATGCGATCCCATCATGTCCGACACGCCCCTCCCCGACCGCCTTTCCACCGATCCCGACAGCCCCTATTACAACGAGGAGCTGCTGCAGCGGGACATCGGCATCCGCTTTGCCGGCAAGGAAAAGACCAATGTCGAGGAATATTGCGTAAGCGAGGGCTGGATCCGCGTCGCCGCCGGCAACGCCAAGGATCGCCATGGCAAGCCGCTGACGATCAAGCTCAAGGGCAGCGTCGAGCCGTATTTCAAGGAAAAGGCGTAAAAGCGGGGCCGGCCGATCAATACGGCAGGCCGACATAGTTTTCCGCAAGCGATCCTAGCGCCTTTTCGGACGACAACAGATATTCGAGTTCGACCTGCTGCAGCTTGCCATCATAGGCCGAGCTTTCGGGAAACCGGTGCAGCAGCGACGTCATCCACCATGAGAACCGCTGCGCCTTCCAGACCCGCGCCAGCGCCTTTTCCGAATATGTCTTGAGACCGGCATCGTCGCCCTTTGTGTAGTGATCCACCAGGGCGTGATAGAGATAATGGATATCGGAGGCTGCCGTATTCAGGCCGCGCGCGCCGGTCGGCGGCACGATATGCGCGGCATCTCCCGCGAGGTAGAGCCTCCCGTATTGCATCGGCTCAGCAACGAAGCTCCGCAGCGCGGCAATGCTTTTTTCGATTGACGGGCCGGTGATCAGGCGCGCCGCCACCTCGTCCGGCAGCCGCCGCTTCAGCTCCGCCCAGAATGCGTCGTCCGGCCAGTCCTCGACCGTATCGGTCAGCGGCACCTGGATGTAATAGCGGCTCAGCACCTGCGAGCGCAGCGAACAGAGCGCGAAGCCGCGATCGTGGCGGCTATAGATCAGTTCCGGCGAAACCGGCTTGGTGCGCGACAGGATGCCGAGCCAGCCGAACGGGTAGACCCGTTCATATTCGCGCAGCAGGTCGGCCGGAATCGCCTTGCGGCTGACACCGTGAAAACCGTCGGCGCCGATCACGAAATCGCAGTCGACCCGGTGCTCCGCACCGTCCTTGCGGTAGGTGACGAAGGGGCGATCCGTCGTCAGATCGTGCAACGCGACGTCCTCGGCCTCATGCACGACAATGCCGCCCATATGGTCGCGCGCCTCGTAGAGGTCGCGCGTCAGTTCGGTCTGGCCGTAGACGATGACGGAATCGCCGCCGGAATACTTGTGCAAGTCGATGCGGTGCAGCTTGCCGTTCGAGGCGATGTAGAAGCCCTCATGGACTTCACCTTCGCGGTCCATGCGTTCGCCGCATTGCGCCTCGCGCATCAGTTTGGCGAAGCCGTGCTCGATCACGCCTGCCCGGATCCGGCTCAGGACGTAATCGCGGGTATGCTTTTCCAGCAGCACGGACTGGATTCCGCGCACATGCAAAAGCTGGGACAACATCAACCCGGACGGACCGCCGCCGATAATGCAGACCTGCGTGCGCATTCTCGCATCTCCTGTCGTTTCCGACCGGACAACTAGGCGCACCCGAGCTCGCCGCCAATGGATCGATCAGGCAAAAACTTGTACAATTCGAACATGGCCGCCTCTCTGGAAATCCGCAACTACAACCTGTTCGGCGAGGTCTCCGGCCTGCCCGACATCGTGCATTGCGAAACCATTTCGGCCCGCTCCCGCCTGCATGACTGGACCTTCGCGCCGCATCGTCACATCAGCCTGCATCAAATTTTGCTGGTCTCGCGCGGTGGCGGACGCGCCTTGATCGAGGACCGCGCGCTGCGCCTGCGCAAGGGCGATGTCGTCAACATGCCTGCGGGAGCGGTTCACGGTTACGCGTTCGAACCCGCAACCGAAGGCTATGTCGTCACGCTGGCAAGCGAGATGATCGACCAGATGGTGGTGCCGGGAGAAGGGCTGGCCAGCGCGCTTCGCAGCGCGGCGCTTCTGAGATCGACCCCGTCAATTCGGAAGAACGTCGCCGATATTTTTGAAGAATACTCCGGCCGCGGCTTTGGCCGTGCACATATGCTGCGATCGCTCTGCGCGACATTGCTCGGCCTTGTCGCGCGCGGGCTGGCGGAGCAAACCGAACTCTCCCACGGCCGCGACGCCACCTTGCTGCGCCGCTTCGAGGCGCTGCTGGAAGAGAATTACCGGCGCCACTGGAGCGTGTCGGATTACGCCAGCGCTCTCGCGGTCTCGCCGACGCATCTTAGCCGGCTGGCGCGTGCGGGACGCGGCACCTCCGCAGGCGGCCTGATCGCGGAACGGCTGCTGCGCGAAGCGCGCCGAAATCTGGTTTATACAGACTTGCCGGTGTCGACGATTTCCTACGCGCTCGGCTTCGACGACCCGGCCTATTTCAGCCGGGTGTTCAGTCGCGCCCTTGGACTCTCGCCGCGCCAGTTCCGGGAGCGGTTTCAGAGCGCGATGCGAGCGCCGCGCGCGGCAGCCCGCAAAGGAATTAGCGGGGTAACGTCTTCGTCCTGATGGTCCGGCCGGTCCAGCGGCGATAGGTCCATTCCGCTGCAAAGGATGCGGCGGCGATCAAAACCAACGCCGCGTTCGCCGCAGGCTGGTGCTGCCACGTATAGACCGACAGGATTGCGAACATCGAAAGACAAGTGAGTTGCGGCATCCAGACGATCATCGCATTCGCACCGGTATCTTTCAAAACGCGCAAATGCCCGGCATTCACGCCGGCATAGACCAGGAGAAAGGCCGCGCTGCCTATCATAGCGATGCCGGATAAATCGAAGAAGAGCGAGCGATCAGCCTGAACCCGGTCTCACCGAGAAATGGCCTGGCGGCTTCGGCGAGCGCATAGTCCCGCGCCTGTTCGATCTGCGCACTCGACAAATCGCCGGTCACGGTGATCGAGACCACAAGATAGAGCACGATCACGAGAATGACGGCGGCGTAGAGCGCTCGGGGCAGAAGGACGCGCGGATTGCGCATGTCTGAGAGGGTGTTGACATGAGGTCGAAGCCCTCATAGCCGATGAACAGAATGCCGGCGCCGACCAGAACGAACGCGGCTTCCGGCGACAGGGCGGGGGAAAAATTCGCCGGCTCGATGAAGAACAGGCCGCGGCAGCGAACACCACCAGAATGGCGACATTGATCGCCGCGATCGGCATCTCGCCGCCGCCCATGATGCGCGCGCCGAACGCGTTGAGCAGCGTCAGCGCCAGCACGGCCCCGATAGCGAACCACTTGACCAGCACGAATCGGGTCTCGTGGCCACGAAGGTCGCCGGGACAAGCCCGGCCATGACCCCGAGAGGCGCTCGCCTGCTGACTTCGCGACCCGCCTACTCCGCCGCTTCCTGCAGCGGGATCGCTTCCACCTTGGCTGCGCAATATTTGAATTCGGGGATCTTCCCGAACGGATCGAGCGCCGGATTGGTGAGAAGGTTTGCCGCCGCTTCGACATAGGCGAAGGGGATGAAGACGACACCATCCGGCACTGCATCGTCCTGCCGCGATTGCAGTTCGACAGAACCGCGCCGAGTCGAAACGCGGATCATGTCGCCCGGACGGATGCCGAGCTTGGCGATGGTGCCGCGCGAGACCTGCGCGACCGCGGTCGGCTCCAGCGCATCAAGCACGGTCGCCCGCCGCGTCATCGAACCGGTATGCCAGTGCTCGAGCTGCCGGCCGGTCGAGAGGATGAAGGGATATTCGTGGTCCGGCGTCTCGTTGGGCGGCGTGAGCTTCGCCGCCACCAGCTTGCCGAACCCGCCCGGCCGCGGGAAGCCCTTGTCGAACACCACGTCGCGGCCCGGCTTGTCGGGGGCGTCGGCTGGATAGGTGACAGCGTCCTCGCGTTCGACGCGCTCCCACGAAATGTTGTCCAGCGCCGGCATCATCGATGCCATTTCCGGGTAGACATCGCGCGGATGTGTGTAGGTCCAGTTCAGCCCCATGCGCTTGGCGATTTCGATGGTGATCCACCAGTCTTCACGGGCGTCGCCCGGCAGCGGCAGCGCCTTGCGGCCCATCTGCACCTGGCGGTTGGTGTTGGTGACAGTGCCGTCCTTTTCCGGCCAGGCCGATGACGGCAGCACGACGTCGGCATAGACCGCGGTCTCAGTCAGAAAGATGTCCTGCACCACCAGATGCTCGAGATGCGCGAGCGCCTCGCGCGCATGATTGAGATCGGGGTCAGACATCGCGGGATTTTCGCCCATGATGTACATGCCCTTGATGGTGCCGGCATGGATTGCGTCCATGATCTCGACCACGGTGAGCCCGCGCTTCGGATCGAGCTGCACGCCCCATTTCTTCTCGGCATCGGCGCGAATCTCCGGATTCTCAACCGAACGATAGTCCGGGAAAAACATCGGAATCAGGCCAGCATCGGAGGCGCCCTGCACGTTGTTCTGGCCGCGCAGTGGATGCAGCCCGGTGCCGGGACGGCCGATCTGGCCGGTAATGAGTGACAGCGCGATTAGGCAGCGTGCATTGTCGGTGCCGTGGGTATGCTGCGACACGCCCATGCCCCAAAAGATGATCGCGCTCTCGGCGCGGGCGAAAGTCCGCGCCACTTCACGCAGCGTGTCGGCGTCGATACCGCAAATTGGCGCCATCTCCTCCGGCGTGAAGTCCTTGATGTGCTCGGCGAAGGCCTCGAAGCCTTCGGTATAGGTCTGCACATATTGCCTGTCGTAGAGATTCTCGGTGACTATGACGTTGAGCATCGCATTCAGCATCGCGACGTCAGCGCCGTTCTTGAACTGCATCATGCGCCAGGCATGACGCTTGAGCGCCTGGCCACGCGGGTCCATCACGATCAACTTTGCGCCGCGCTTCGCCGCCTGCTTGAAATAGGTCGCCGCGACTGGATGATTTTCGGTCGGGTTGGCACCGATCACGATGATGACATCGGAATTCTTCACCTCGTTGAAGGTCGCCGACACCGCAGCCGAACCCACGCCTTCGAGGAGCGCAGCGACCGACGATGCGTGGCAGAGCCGCGTGCAGTGATCCACGTTATTGGTGCCGAAGCCGGTTCGAACGAGCTTCTGGAACAGATAGGCTTCTTCGTTCGAGCATTTGGCCGAACCGAAGCCGGCGAGCCCCTTCGGACCGTGCTGCTCGCGGATCTTGAGAAAGCCCTGCGCCGCCTTGTCGAGCGCCTCGTCCCAGGTCGCTTCGCGGAAATGCGTCCACGGATTCATCGGGTCGATGAATTCATGAGGTATTTTCGGCACGCCCTCCTTGCGGATCATCGGCTTGGTGATCCGCTGCGGGTTATGAACATAGTCGAAGCCGAAGCGGCCCTTCACGCAGAGCCGGTTCTCGTTTGCAGGCCCTTCCTTGCCGGTGACGTAGAGAATCTTGTCGTTTTTAATATTGTAGGTGAGCTGGCAGCCGACGCCGCAATAGGGGCACACCGAATCCACCTGCTTGTCGGCATAGCCGGTGCGCACATTATCTTCGTTCACGAGCGACGACGGCATCAGCGCGCCGGTCGGACAGGCCTGCACGCATTCGCCGCAGGCGACGCAGGTCGAAGCGCCCATCGGATCGTCGAAGTCGAACACAATTTTTTCGTTGTAGCCGCGGCCCGCCATGCCGATCACGTCGTTGACCTGCACTTCGCGGCAGGCTCGGACGCAGAGGTTGCACTGGATGCAGGCGTCTAGATTGACCGCCATCGCCACATGGCTGCGATCCGGCGCCGGCATCTTCTCGCGCTCGGGAAAGCGGCCTGTCTCGATGCCCATCTTGTCGGCCCAGGACCAGAACTTCGAAACGGGATCGGGCGAGGTCTCGCGCTCCGGCTGGTCGGAAACCAGAAGGTCGAACACCATCTTGCGCGCGGTCTCGGCGCGGTGGTTCGAGACATTGACCTTCATGCCTTCTGTGGGCTTGCGGATGCAGCTTGCGGCCAGCACGCGTTCGCCTTCGATCTCGACCATGCAAGCACGGCAATTGCCGTCGGCACGATAGCCGGGCTCTGGCGAGTAGCAGAGATGCGGGATGTCGATACCTTCGCGCTTGGCCACCTGCCAGATGGTCTCGCCCTCGCACGCACGCACCTGGCGCCCGTCGAGGGTGAAGGTGACGCACTTCTCGCCGTGAATATGCTTCGGGTTCCCGGTCATTCGCTTCACCAACCCTTCAGAGGCTTTTTCAGATCCTCAGGGAAATATTTCATCACGCTCTGCAGCGGGTTCGGCGCGGCTTGTCCGAGCCCGCAGATCGAGGCATCATGCATCGCCGTCGACAGTTCGTTCAGCAGATCCTCGTTCCAGGGCCCCTGCTGCATCAGCTTCACCGCCTTCTCAGTCCCAACGCGGCAGGGCGTGCATTGGCCGCAGCTCTCGTCCTCGAAAAATTTCATGAGGTTAAGGGCGACCGCTTTCATATCGTCCTTATCCGATAGAACGACCACTGCATGCGAGCCAACGAAAGCGCCGTGCGGTTCCAGCGTCCCGAAATCTAGCGGGATATCGGCCATGCTCTCAGGCAGCACGCCGCCCGACGCGCCGCCCGGCAGGAAGCCCTTGAAGGCATGACCTTCCTGCATGCCGCCGCAATATTCGTTGAGCAGCTCACGCATGGTGATGCCGGCCGGCGCGAGCTTCACGCCAGGCTTCTTCACGCGGCCCGACACCGAAAACGAGCGAAAGCCCTTCCGGTCATGGCGTCCATGCGAGGAAAACCACTCCGTACCCTTTTCAACGATGTCGCGCACCCAATACAGCGTCTCGACATTTTGAACGAGGGTCGGACGCCCAAAGATGCCGACCTGCGCGACATAAGGCGGGCGATGACGCGGCAGGCCGCGCTTGCCCTCGATCGATTCGATCATCGCGCTTTCTTCGCCGCAGATATAGGCGCCAGCCCCGCGCCGCAGATGCACCTTGGTGTGCAGCGTGAGGCCCGCCGCTTCTACCCTGGCGATTTCCTCGAGCAGCATCAGCCGCAATTCGGGATATTCGTCGCGCAGATAGAAATAGACATCGGTGGCTTCCACCACCCAGGCAGCGATCAGCATGCCCTCGATGAAACGGTGGGGGTCGCGGCCGAGATAATAACGGTCCTTGAATGTGCCCGGCTCGCCCTCGTCGCCGTTCACGGCCATCAGGCGCGGCCCCTTCTCCGCGCGCACGAAGGTCCATTTGCGGCCGGTCGGGAACCCGGCCCCGCCGAGCCCGCGCAGACCGGAATCGTCGACCGCCTTGATCATCTCCTCGCGGGTGCGCACGCCGTCGAGGCACGCCTTCAAGAGCGCGTAGCCGCCTTCCGACTGATAGATCTCGAACGACTTGCCGGGCGTCGCCGCATGCGCATGTTCGTTCGCCTTGACCGCCCCAGCGACCTTGGCGACATCAGCATGGAAAGTCTGCACATGGCCGACTGCAGCAACCGGCGCGACGTCGCAGGCGCCCATGCAGGGCGCGCGGATGACGCGGACATCCTTGCCGTATTTCGCCTGCAGATCGCTCAGTAGTTTTTCCGAACCCGCCATGGCGCAGGAGAGCGAATCGCAGACCCGCACAGTGACGGCCGGCGGCGGCGTTTCGCCTTCCTTCACGACGTCGAAATGCGCATAGAAGGTCGCGACCTCATACACTTCGGCCAGTGCCATCTTCATCTCGGCGGCGAGCGCCGTGAGATGCGCGGCGGAGAGATGGCCATACTTGTCCTGGATCAGATGCAGGTGCTCGATCAGGAGGTCGCGGCGGCGCGGCCTATCGATCAGCAGCGCCTGGATTTCGGCAAGGGCGTCGGTATCGACCTGGCGGCCCTTCGGGGTCTGGCGGGCCCTGCGGCCGCGCCCTCCGGAACCGTCAAAACTTAATGGCCTGGAACGGGTTAATGTGTCTGTCGGGCTCATGCCGCACCTTCGCGAAGCGGCCTCCTTAGAACAATCCCCAACTACCAATTCATCGATAGGAATTTTCTATCGTCATTTGCAAGCCTCTGAGAATGCGCTAATTTTCGCAGCATGCTGGACAAACTCGAATACCTGATGGCGCTGGCACGCGAGGAGCATTTCGGCCGCGCAGCGGACGCTTGCGGCGTGACGCAGCCGACCCTGTCTGCCGGCATCAAGCAGCTTGAGGAGCAGCTCGGCGTGATGCTGGTGCGCAGAGGGTCGCGCTTCATTGGATTTACCCCGGAAGGCCAGCGCACGCTCGACTGGGCGCGCCGCATCGTCGGCGACAGCCGCGCGATGCGCCAGGAAATCACGGCGCTCAAGAAGGGATTGACCGGCCGGCTGAAGATCGCGGCAATCCCGACGGCGCTTGCCATGGTGGCCGCCATTACAACGCCGTTTCGCGCTCGCCATCCCGACGTGCGCTTCACGATCCTGTCGCAGACCTCGATCCAGATCCTGACGCATCTGGAAAATCTCGAGATCGATGCCGGTATCACCTATCTCGACAACGAGCCGTTGGGGCGGGTGAATACCGTCCCGCTTTATCAGGAGCGCTACCAGTTGCTGACGGCGCCCGATGCGCCGCTCGGCAACCGTCAGCGCGTGACCTGGGCGGAGGTCGCGCAGGTGCCGCTCTGCCTCCTGACGCCGGACATGCAGAACCGGCGCATCATCGACGGATTGCTGCGCTCGGCCGGAGGCAATCCGCAGCCGACACTGGAGTCGAACTCGGTCGTTGTGCTATTTGCCCATGTGCGCACCGGCCGCTGGGCGACGGTAATGCCTTCGAAGCTTGCGGAGACCCTCGGCCTGACCGACACCATCCGCGCGATACCGATAGTCGGGCCCGAAGCGGTCCACACGATCGGTCTTGTCGCACCGGCGCGCGAACCGATGACGCCGCTCACCGCTGCGCTGGTCGCCGAAGGCAAGCGCGTGGCGAAGGAGATGGCAGCGGCGTGACACGCATTCGCGTCACGCCATGAAAGAGGCTCACACGACCTTCACGTCCATGTGCCGGAACATGGCCTTGCGGGCCTCATCGTCCATCTCGGTCTTGAAGGCGTGACGGTCCTTGAGCGCATTTGCAATTTTCGCCGCCGGACGCGCGCTGATCTCGTCGACCAGACGCTTCAGGTTTGGGAATTTCGTCCACATGTCGTCGCCGGCCACAAACGGCGCCATGCGCGCCCAGCCCCACAGCGCCATGTCGACGATCGTGTAGGTCTCGGCGACCATGTATTTGCGGGTAGCGAGACGCGCATCGACCACACCGTAATGACGCTGCGCCTCGTAGGCATAGCGGTTCACCGCATAATCCAAACCGTCCTTCGGCGCATAATGGCGGAAATGCACCGATTGGCCGGAGAACGGACCCAAGCCCGTGGCGACGAACATCAGCCACGACAGCAACTCGCCGCGGTTCCTGTCCGATTGTGGCGGCATGAACTTTCCGGTCTTGTCGGCGAGATAAAGCAGGATGGCATTTGAATCGAACACGGTGACATCACCATCGACGATCGCCGGCACCTTCGCATTCGGATTGATTTTCAGATAGTCCGGGCTGTGCTGTTCGCCTTTGCGGGTATCGACCGGAATGGCTTCGTAAGGAATGCCGGCCTCTTCAAGGAACAGCGCAACCTTCACCGGATTGGGCGCGCCGCTGTAATAGAACTTGAGCATGCAATGGTCCTCGTTGGGGCCACAATCCTATCGAAACGGTCGCCTCGGCGAAAGCGCAGACCAATTTTTCATAGCGCTAAAACCGGTCCCAGTTCGGCGTGGCGCCGAACCGTGCCGAGAGAAAATCGACAAAGACACGCGTCTTCGCGGCAAGATAACGGTTCGGCGCGTACAGCGCATAGATGCCAAGAGCGACCGGCGGATAGTCCGGGAGCACGACCGACAAGCGTCCAGCGGCAATATCGGGTCCGACCAGAAAGGTTGGAAGCAGCGTGATGCCGTTGCCGTTCACCGCGGCCGCTCTCAGGACGTCGCCGTTGTTCGAGCACAGGATCGCATCGATCGGAACGCTCACTGCCTCGCCATCGGCTTGCAACTGCCAGAGCTGTGGTCCCGACGCATGGCTGAAGTTCAAGGCGCGATGGGTCGCGAGATCATCCGGCACGCGCGGGACACCATGCATCGACGCCTTCCTCCAGCGGATCGATGAAGCGGTCGTTCATTATCGCTTCTATGCGAAGCTCCGGATAGGCCACCATGAACTCGGCGATCGCCGACGACAGATATGCGTACCGAACGACATCGGCGCGTTGACGCGGAGCAAGCCCTTCGGTTCGTCGTGCAGGCGCGCCACAGCAGCCTCGGTTTCCTCGACATCGGCGAGAATGCCGGCAACGCGCTCGTGATAGGCGCGGCCGGCTTCGGTCGGCGTCACGCGCCGCGTGGTGCGGTCAAGCAACCGCGCGCCGAGCCGGCGCTCCAGTTCCGAAACGGCCTTCGACACGGCCGACCGGGTGAGGCCGAGCTGTCGCGCAGCCTCCGCGTAGCTGCCGCTGGTGACAATCCGCGCATAGGCGCGCATGGCGTCGAGCTTGTCCATATTGAATCCATTTTGGAACCAATGTGTTGAAAATATACCAGATTGGCCATCTATCAGCATCAAAATACTGTCACTCCATCAGATCACGGACCGGCAAACGGCGGCGACACCAGCGCAACGGAGAGACCCAGATGGCCAACTTCCTCGACCTCCTGACCCCCGAGAACAGCCAAGTCCTGTTCATCGACCAGCAGCCGCAGATGGCGTTCGGCGTGCAGTCAATCGACCGGCAGACGCTGAAGAACAACGTGGTCGCGCTGGCCAAGGCCGCGAAGGTTTTCAACGTGCCGACCACCATCACCACGATCGAGACCGAAAGCTTCTCCGGTCACACCTATCCGGAGCTGCTCGCGGTGTTCCCGCAGAACAAGATTCTCGAACGCACGTCGATGAATTCCTGGGACGACCAGAATGTGCGCGATGCGCTCGCCTCAGCCGGCCGCAAGAAGATCGTGGTGTCGGGCCTGTGGACCGAAGTCTGCAACCTGATGTTCGCGCTCTCGGCCATGAAGGAGGGCAATTACGAGATCTACACGGTCGCCGATGCGTCGGGCGGTACGTCAAGCGATGCACGATGGACCGCATGGTGCAGGCAGGCGTGATCCCGGTAACCTGGCAGCAGGTGCTGTTGGAATGGCAGCGCGACTGGGCGCGAAAGAAAACCTACGACGCCACCTTTGCACTGGTGCAGGAGCATTCGGGCGCCTACGGCATGGGCGTCGATTATGCCTACACGCTGGTCCACAAGGCACCGGAGCGTGTGACCCGCGGCGAGAAGATCGGGCCGAACCCGGCGCAGTAGCTCGGGTAAGGAAAAACCCCTTCCGGCGCGCGCCGGAAGGGGTTCGAGTTCTCGGGAGAGCGTTCTGGCTCTTAGAACAGCCCGACGATCCGGCCCTCGGCGTTGACGTCGATCGAGTCCGCCGACGGCACCTTGGGAAGGCCGGGCATCGTCATGATCTCACCGCAGATCGCCACGATGAATTCCGCCCCCGCCGAGAGCCGCACTTCGCGCACCGGAATGGTGAAGCCCGTCGGCGCGCCCTTGGCATCCGGATTGGTCGAGAACGAATACTGGGTCTTGGCGATGCAGACCGGCAGCTTGCCGAAGCCCATCTCCTCCCAGGCCTTGAGCTGATCCTTCACCGACTTGTCGGCGGTGGCGTCGTCGGCGCGATAGATTTCCTTGGCGATGGTGCGGATTTTCTCGAACAGCGGCATGTCGTCCGGATAAAGCAGCTTCAGGTTCGCCTTACCCTCGTCGCAAATCTTGGCCACCGCGCGTGCCACGTCCGCCGCGCCCTCACCGCCCATGGCCCAGTGATCAGCCATGATGGCTTCGACGCCAAGCGCCTTGCACTTCTCCTTGACCAGATTGATCTCGGCATCAGTATCGGCGGAGAAGCGGTTGATCGAGACAACCGCCGGCAGGCCGAATTTCTTGATGTTCTCGATATGGCGTTGCAGGTTCGCCATTCCGGCTTCCAGCGCCTTGAGGTCTTCCTTCTTGAGGTCCTCTTTCTTCACGCCACCATGCATTTTCAACGCGCGGATGGTGGCGACGATGACGACGCAATCCGGCTTCAGCCCGGCCTTGCGGCACTTGATGTCGAGGAATTTCTCGGCGCCGAGGTCGGCGCCGAAACCGGCTTCGGTCACGACATAATCGGCAAGCTTCAGCGCGGCGGTGGTCGCCGAGACCGAGTTGCAGCCATGCGCAATATTGGCGAATGGGCCGCCATGGATGAAGGCGGGCGTGCCTTCCAGCGTCTGCACGAGGTTCGGGGCAATCGCGTCTTTCAGCAGCGCAGTCATCGCGCCGTCGGCCTTCATCTCCTTGGCGCGGATCGGCTTGCGGTCGCGGGTATAGCCCACGATGATATTGCCGAGGCGCGCCTTGAGATCGTTCAGGTCCTTGGCGAGGCAGAAGATCGCCATGACTTCCGACGCCACAGTGATGTCGAAGCCGGCCTCGCGCGGGTAGCCGTTGGCGACGCCGCCGAGCGAGCAAACGATCTCGCGCAGCGCACGATCGTTCATGTCGAGCACGCGGCGCCATGCGACACGGCGCGAGTCGAGCCCCGATGCGTTGCCCCAATAGATATGGTTGTCGATCAGGGCCGAAAGCAGGTTATGCGCCGAGGTGATGGCGTGGAAGTCGCCGGTGAAGTGGAGGTTAATGTCCTCCATCGGGATGACCTGTGCATAACCGCCGCCGGCGGCGCCACCCTTAACGCCGAAGCACGGACCGAGCGAAGGCTCGCGCAACGCGCACATCGCCTTCTTGCCGATGTGATTGAGCGCATCGGTCAGGCCGACCGTGGTCGTGGTCTTGCCTTCGCCGGCCGGCGTCGGATTGATCGCAGTGACAAGGATCAGCTTGCCGTCCTTCTTGCCCGCGAGCGACTTGATGTAGTCCAGCGAGACCTTGGCCTTGTAGTGGCCGTAAGGCTCGAGGTTGCTTTCGTCGATGCCGAGCTTGTCCTTGGCGATTTCGACGATGCGCTTTGGCTTTGCGGCCTGCGCGATTTCAATATCGGATTTCGGATTCTGGTGCTGCGAGGCGGGCATGGTGTTTCGATTCCATCAAAAGCAAAAAACAGGTGGCTGGACTTCCGGACTTTCTCTGTCGTCATGCGAGAGCGAAACCCCGCGCATCCGTTTCAAGGCGGCATGTGCCTCCCCTATCGCGATCACCAGGTCAAGCCCGGCCGCGACGAAGCGGTGACGAAACTTCCATCATGTGAAGCGGGCGCCCTTTTCGATCTTTGCGGCTGCGGCCCATTCACCCGCGCCAACTTTCGGCCCATCCGCCTGAACGCGCGTGATCCTGATACGGCCGTCGGCGCAGGCCACGGTGATGCTGTCGGCATCGACCACCACGACCTCGCCGATCTTGCCGGCAATGCCTTTGGGATCGCGCGCCGGCAGCGGCGTGGCTTCGAAGATTTTCAGCTTGGCGCCATTGATCGTCGCCCACGCACCGGGCGCGGGATTGCAACCGCGGATCAGCCGGTCGATCTGTTCCCACGGCTTGCCGAAATCGATATGCGCATTGCCCGGCCCGCAGATGCCTTCGTACGTTGCCTTGGAATGGTCCTGCTTGATGCGCGGCGCCTTGCCGGCCTTCACGAGGTCTACCGATTCCAGCATCGCATCGACGCCCATCGGGAACAGGCGATCGAAATACACGGTGCCGAGCGTGTCCTTGTCGGAGATCGGGGTCTTCTTCTGGATCAGGATATCGCCGGTATCGAGCCCGTTATCGGGCCAGAAGATCGACAGGCCGGTTTCCTTCTCACCCTTGATGATCGGCCAGTTGATGGCGGAGGCGCCGCGATAGAGCGGCAGCAGCGAGGGGTGATACTGGATCGAGCCGTGGGTCGGAATGTTGAGGAATTCTTCCGGCACGAACAGCGTGACGAAGGCCATCACCTGCAGGTCGGGCTTGAGCGCCTTGAACTCCTCCCACACCGCCGGATCCTTGTAGGATGCTGGCTGGTAGACCGGAAGCTTGGCAGCGAGCGCTGCTTCCTTCAGCGGATCGGCCTTGCCGCCCGGCTTTTCCGGCGCGACATAAACGCCGATCACATTCTCGCCGCGCTTGAGCAGCGCTTCCAGCACGGCCTTGCCGAAGGCCTGCTGGCCGTGGACTACGATACGCATTCAGTTCTCCCCACACTTCTTCTTTTCACCCCTCCCATAGGAAGGGGTCGGCGAGGCGCAACGCCCCGAGACGGGTAAGGGCTTCAATCCCTCGTTCAACTTCACCCCTCACCCGACCTCGCTCCGCTCGGTGGCCCCCTCCCTATGCGAGAGGTTGAAGGCTGAGCGAGGCGGCAAGAAGCAAAATGTTACGCCGCCGCCTTGCCTTCCTTCTCCGGAGCCGAAAGCGCGCCCGATGCCTTGATCTCGGCAATGGTCTTCTTGTCGAAGCCCAGGACCTTGGCGAGAACTTCATCGGTATGCTCGCCAAGCAGCGGCGAACGCTTCACCTCGGAAATCGAGTCCGACATCTTGATCGGGTTGCCGACCGTCAGATACTTGCCGCGCACCGGATGGTCGACCTCGACGACCGTGCCGGTCTTGCGCAGCGATTCATCCTCGGCGATCTCCTTCATCGAGAGAATTGGACCGCAAGGGATATCGTACTTATTCAGAATTTCCATTGCCTCGAACTTGGTCTTGGTCATGGTCCAGGCTTCGATGCGCTCGAAAATCTGATTGAGCTTCGGCAGACGCGCTTTCGGCGTCGCATATTCCGGATCGGTCTTCCAGCCCGGCTCGCCGATGACATCGCAGATCCCGCCCCAGACCGGCGCCTGCGTGATGAAGTAGATGTAGGCGTTCGGATCGTGCTCCCAGCCCTTGCACTTGAGGATACGTCCGGGCTGACCGCCGCCGGAGTCATTGCCCGCGCGCGGAACGGTGTCGCCAAACGGAATGCCCTCGCCATACTGGCTGTATTCGGTCAGCGGACCGTGCGCGAGCCGCTGCTGGTCGCGCAGCTTGACGCGGCAAAGATTGAGCACACCGTCCTGCATGGCAGCAAGCACGCGCTGGCCACGGCCGGTGCGGTTGCGCTGATAGAGCGCCGCGACGATGCCGAGCGCGAGATGAAGACCGGTGCCACTATCGCCGATCTGCGCGCCGGTGACCAGCGGCACACCATCGCGGAAGCCGGTGGTCGAAGCCGCCCCGCCGGTGCATTGCGCGACGTTCTCGTAGACCTTGCAATCCTCGTAGGGTCCGGGGCCGAAACCCTTCACCGAAGCCACGATCATGCGCGGGTTGAGCTTGTGGATGTGCTCCCAGGTCAGTCCCATGCGATCGAGCGCGCCGGGCGCGAAATTCTCGACCAGCACGTCGCACTTCTTGATCAGTTCGTCGAGCACACGCTTGCCCTGCGGGTGCTTCGAATCGATCGTGATCGAGCGCTTGTTGTGGTTGAGCATGGTGAAGTAAAGCGAGTCCGCGCCCTTCACATCGACCAACTGACCGCGCGTAATATCGCCGACGCCGGGACGCTCGACCTTGATCACGTCGGCGCCGAACCAGGCGAGCAGCTGGGTGCAGGTCGGACCGGACTGCACATGCGTGAAGTCGAGAATGCGCACGCCGTCGAGCGCCTTGCCGGCCTGGCCAAACGGCTTTTTCGAGGGCGCGGGCATTGCCGGTTTCGACTTGCCGTTCGTACTCTTTCGAAGACTTTGCGCACTCTTCATTGCAGCGGCTGCGGTCCCTGCCGCAAGCGCCGCAGTCGCAAGTCCACCGGCGACGCTGCGCAGGACTTTCGTTTTCGAAGCCGACTTGGTCGCCGCAGCCTTAGCGGGCCGCTTACTGGCCACCGGTTTCGCGGCAGCCTTGCTACGCGCTTTCGTCATCTTCTTTGCCGGCTTGCGTGCCTTCGCAGCCTTTTTGACTTTCCGTTTGGCCATCGAAACTCTCTCCCTCGTCATTCCGGAGTTCGCGGCTGGCGCGAGAGACCGGAATCCAGAAAACCAACACCGTCTTTCGCGACTGGCTTCCGGGCTCGCTTCACCGCCCCCGGAGCGACAGCCGCGTTACTTCTTCTTTAGCGCGCTCTGCGGATTGAGATTGCCGATACGCCCCGATTCACTTCCGGCGGCAGGGTCGATCACCGCATTGATGAGCGTCGGCTTGCCCGAATCCATCGCCTCGTTGACGGCGCGGCGCAATTCATCCGGGGTGGTTGCGTTGACGCCGACCCCGCCGAATGCCTCGGCCATCTTGTCGTAGCGCGCGCCCTTGACGAACACCGTCGTCGCTGGATCGTCGCCCGCGGGATTGACGTCGGTGCCGCGGTAAATGCCGTCATTGTTGAAGATCACGACGCAGACCGGCAGCCGATACCGGCAGATGGTCTCGATCTCCATGCCGGAAAAGCCGAAGGCGCTATCGCCTTCGATCGCCAGCACCGGCTTGCCCGTCTCGACGGCGGCGGCGATCGCATAGCCCATGCCGATGCCCATGATGCCCCAGGTGCCGACATCGAGCCGCTTGCGCGGCCGATACATGTCGATGATGCCGCGCGCGAGATCGAGCGTATTGGCGCCCTCGTTGACCAGGATCGCGTCGGGACGCTCCTTGATGACGGTGCGCAGAACGCCGAGCGCGCCATGATAATCCATCGGCGCGTTGTTGTTCATCAGCCGCGGCGCCATCTTGGCAATATTCTCATCGCGCTTCTTGGTGACGGCCGCCATCCAGTCCGCCGGGGGCGCTGGCCAATTGCCGCCCATGCCGGCCAGCATGGCCGAAACGCAGGAGCCGATATCGCCGACCACAGGCGCCGCGATCTCGACGTTGGAATCCATCTCCTTCGGCTCAATATCGACCTGAATGAATTTTTTCGGGGTATCGCCCCAGGCCTTGCCCTTGCCGTGGGACAGCAGCCAGTTCAGCCGGGCGCCGATCAACATCACGACGTCGGAATCCTTCAACACCGTCGAACGCGCCGCGCCCGCGCATTGCGGATGCGTATCGGGGAGCAGCCCCTTCCCCATACTCATCGGCAGGAACGGGGCACCGGTTTTCTCAACGAATTGACGGATCGCGTCGTCGGCCTGCGCATAAGCCGCACCCTTGCCGAGAATGATCAGCGGCTTCTTCGCCGATTTCAGCATGTCGAGCGCACGCTTGACCGCATCGGCTGCAGGAATCTGCGCCGGCGCGGGGTCGATCACCTTGACCAGCGACTTGCGGCCCTTCTCGGCATCCATCACCTGGCCGAACAGCTTGGCCGGCAGATCAAGATAGACGCCCCCCGGCCGTCCGGACACCGCAGCGCGGATCGCGCGGGCAAATCCGATACCGATATCCTCGGCGTGCAGGATACGGTAGGCCGCCTTGCAGAGCGGCTTGGCGATGGCAAGCTGGTCCATCTCCTCGTAGTCGCCCTGCTGCAGGTCGACGATCTCGCGCTCGGACGAGCCCGAGATCAGGATCATCGGAAAACAGTTGGTGGTGGCATGGGCGAGCGCGGTGAGACCGTTGAGAAAGCCCGGCGCCGACACGGTGAGGCAGACGCCCGGTTTCTTGGTGAGAAAACCCGCGATCGAAGCCGCATAGCCGGCATTCTGCTCATGGCGGAACGACAGCACGCGGATGCCTGCAGCCTGCGCCATACGGCCAAGATCGGTAATCGGAATCCCCGGCACGTTATAGATCGTGTCGAGCCCGTTCAGCTTCATCGCGTCGATGACGAGATTGAAGCCGTCGGTCAGTTCCTGTTCGGCTTCCGGCTTGGCTTCTGTTTTCTTGGCGACCGCGGCTTCGACCATGGCTGAACTCTCCCCAGACTCAATCCAGATAATCGGCATATTTCGCGACGTGGTCGGCGAGGCCGAGCGCATGATCGCGAACAAGGGTTTCGGCACGCACGGTGTCGCGGGCTTCCAGCGCCTCGATAATGTTCATGTGGTCGCGGATCGAACGATCGACGCGGTCGCGCTCGACGATGGTCTTGCGCCTTATCATCCGCATATGCGTGAACAGGTTCTCGGCGAGGTCGATCAGCACCGAATTGCCGCTCATGCGGATGATGGTCTGATGAAACTCGATATTGACTTCGGAATACTCGTCGAGATGCGCGCGCAATTCGCCGTCGACGAAAGTCGCGAACATGTCGCGCAGCGCAGAGACGTCGGCATCCGGCTCTTGCGTGATGAGACGCGCGGCCATGCCTTCGAGCGCCGCCCAGGCGGTGATCAATTCGATCACCTCCTTCTTGGTCTTGCGCACGACATAGACCCCGCGGCGCGGCACCGAGCGCACGAAACCTTCGCGTTCGAGCTGCGCCATGGCCTCGCGCACCGGGGTGCGGCTGATGCCGAAATCCTGGGCCAGTTGGCGTTCGTCGAGCCGGATGTCCTGGCGGCTCCGGTAGATGTCCATGGAGACGATGACGTTCTTCAGCGCGGCATAGGCCTTGTTCTTGAAGCTGAAGGAGGTGTCGATCGGGTCGATCGTCAGCCGATGCGCCTCGGCCTCCCCGCGCAAGCGGCCAGGTGCGGCTCCAGCAGCCTTGGTGGTGTCCGACGTCATTTAATCACCGCCTTGGGTCTGGAATACAATATTCCAGTCAGTAATTCAATGCGCCCGTGACCGCGAGAGCGCAAAAGCCGGCCCCTCCGATCAAGCCGGCCTGGCACGCAGCCGCGAAAAACCCTGCTGAATCAACGACCAGAATAGGGCGATCAGCCCCAACACCATGATCGAACCGACCAGACCGTTGGAGAAGAACACGCCGAGACTGCCCTGCGACCCCAGCAACGATTGCCGGAACGCCTCCTCCGCGGACTTGCCGAGCACGATCGCCAGAACCAGCGGCGCCAGCGGATAGTTGGTTTTCTTCATCAGATAACCGACCACGCCGAACACCATCATCATGATGACGTCGAAGGTGTTGTTGTTCACGGTGTAGGCGCCGATGGCACAGAGCACGAGAATCACAGGCGCAATGATGCTGAACGGAATGCGCAGGATCGCCGCCAGGAACGGCACGCAGAACAGTATGATAATGAGGCTGGCGATGTTGCCGAGATACATCGAGGCGATCAGGCTCCAGACGAACTCCTTCTGCTCGACAAACAGCAGCGGTCCGGGCTGCAGGCCCCAGATCATCAGGCCGCCGAGCAGCACGGCGGCGGTCGGCGACCCCGGCACGCCGAGCGATAGCATCGGCAGCAAGGCCGAGGTGCCGGCGGCGTTGTTGGCGACTTCCGGCGCGATCACGCCCTCGATCTCGCCCTTGCCGAAATTCTTGCCGTTCTTGGATACCCGCTTGGCGATACCATAGCTCATGAACGAGGCAGGCGTTGCGCCGGCCGGCGTGATGCCCATCCAGCAGCCGATAATGCATGAGCGGATGATGCTGCCCCAATAGCGCGGGAATTCCAGCCAGGTCTTCAGCACCACCTGCATACGGATGCGCGCGGCATCGCCCTTGAAGCGCAGCCCCTCCTCCATCGTCAGCAGGATTTCGCCGATGCCGAAAAGGCCAATCACCGCGATGAGGAAGTCAAACCCGCCCAGCAACTCGGTGAAGCCGAAGGTAAGCCGCAATTGTCCGGTCACCGAATCGAGCCCGACCGCGGCGAGCGCGAATCCGATCATCATCGCGACAATGGTCTTGAACGGCGGTTCCTTGCTCAGGCCGACAAAGCTGCAGAAGGCCAGGAAATAGACGGCAAATTTTTCCGCAGGCCCGAATTGGAGCGCAAAGCGCGCGACCAGCGGCGCCAGCAAGGTGATCATCATCACGGCAAACAGCGCACCGACGAATGACGAGGTAAAGGCTGCAGTCAGAGCTTCTGCGGCCTTGCCCTGCCGCGCCATCGGATAGCCGTCGAATGTGGTCGCCACCGACCATGGTTCGCCGGGGATATTGAACAGGATCGAGGTAATGGCGCCGCCGAACAATGCGCCCCAATAGATGCAGGTCAGCATGATGATGGCGGACGACGGCGACATCGAGAAGGTCAGCGGCAGGAGGATCGCAACGCCGTTGGCGCCGCCCAGACCGGGAAGCACGCCGATGATGAGGCCAAGGATGACGCCAATCACCATCAGCCCGATATTGTAAGGTTCGATGACGGTCTGGAAGCCCTGGAACAGGTTTGCGATTTCTTCCATTTTGCTAGATCCCCACCCCTTGCAATCGCCCTGCCGTTTCTTCACGCAGCTGCGGCGCTACGAATTGTCCTTGCTAGGCGAGGCCCAGCCACACCTCGAGCGGCCCCTTCGGCAGCGCGACCAGGAACCAGCGCTCGAACACGATCAGTGTGATAACAGGCATCCCGATCGCGAGACTGAGCGTCTTGATCCAGCCATAACCGCCAAGCCAGCGCATGAAGAGGCCGATCAGCAGCGCGGACGCGACATAGATGCCGATATAGGGAATGACAAAGACATAGACGGTCGCCGGCACCAGCACCTTTGCAACCTGCCGCAGCTGGCTCCACTCGGCGAACAGCCCCTTGTAGTCCGCCATACGCCGGGCGTTGTAGAGGTTTACAAGGCTGCCGCCCATGATGATCAGGCCGACATAGAAGGGAAGGAAGCCGGCGCGCGGCCCTTCGATGCCCCAGCCGATTCCGACCTGCAGGGCGCCATAAACTACGACCGCTCCAAACACCAGCATGGCGAGAGCGACACCGATTTCGACATAGTCCTGCGAGGGACCGGTGCTGCGTTCCTGGGAACCGGACATGGGCGGCCTTCTAGAATTTCGTCTTGAAGATCGGATCAACGGCCGGCAGTCGCGTTGCGCGCTGCCGGCCGGGGATATGTTTACTGACCGGCGAGGAAGCCGGCTTCCTTCATCAACTCGCGGTGACGCTCTTCTTCCTTGGCGACCCATTTGGCGTAGTCGTCGCCAGTCATGAAGGTCGTATTGAAAGCGCCATTCTTCATCAACTCCTGCCATTCAGGAGTCTCGCGCACCTTCTTGAACAGATCGACATAGAAATTGACCTGATCCTTTGTGACGCGGGCAGGCATGAAAATGCCGCGCAGCATCAGATATTCCATATCGATGCCTTCCGACTTGCAGGTCGGGATGTCGGCCCAGCTCTTGCCGTCGGCGATCGGATCCTTGTAATCCATCGGCTTGCCGTCAAAGACGCAGAGCGGACGCACCTTGCCGCCGCGCCACTGCGCGACTGCCTCGATCGGATTGTTCACAGTCGAGTCGACGTGGTTGCCGACCAGTTGCACCGCGACCTCGCCGCCGCCCTTGAACGGGATATAGGTGAATTTGGCGCCGGTTGCCTTTTCGATGGCGACGGTGATGATCTGGTCTTCCTGCTTGGACCCGGTGCCGCCCATCTTCATCTGGCCGGGACCCGCTTTCTTCACCGCTTCAATAAATTCCTTCGTGTTCTTGTAGGGCTTTTCGGCATTCACCCAGAGCACGAATTCGTCGAGCGCCAGCATCGCAACCGGAGTCAGATCCTTCCAATTGAACGGGATCCCGGTGGCAAGCGGCGTCGTGAACAGGTTGGAAAGCGTGATGATGATCTTGTGCGGATTGCCGCCAGACGCCTTGACGTCCAGGAAGCCTTCGCCGCCGGCGCCGCCCGCCTTGTTGATGACCACCATCGGCTGCTTCATGAGATTGTGCTTGCTGACGATCCCTTGAATCGTCCTCGCCATCTGATCGGCGCCGCCGCCGGTACCGGCAGGAACGATGAACTCAACGGGCCTTGTCGGCTCCCATGCCGCTTTGGCAGGGATGGCTAAAGCCGTCGTACACAGGGCGGCAAAAGCCCCCAATGCCAAATGTCTTTTGGAAACTTCCATCTGCGTCCTCTCCCATCGATAGATCGCGCCAGTCTTGTGCTGGCTTGGACAGCGTTGCCACAAGTCGGGGCGGCAACCATGCGACATATTCGCTTTGCCCACCCAGCCCGTAGAGTCTCATAGGGTAGGCACAACACCTGCGGTTTGAAAAGCGAATTATTCATAATAATGTCGACGGTACGTCAGATTTGCATCGTGCAGCGCAAAAGTTGGAAGGATGCAACGCAGCAATCGACAATGCAGCGCAGCAGAAATCAGGCGACGGTCAACAGAAGAGGAATGCCCGCGTATCTTTAGATCACGAACGGCGTGAGCGCCTTGCCGTAACTATCCGGAGGATGCGAGCCCCAGCGGTCGAGCACATTGCTCGACGCATTAAACTCCCAGTTTCCCGGTTCATAGAGATCGTCGTTGTCGATGCGCTCTAATCCGAAAGACACCTCGACGACGCAACCGTTCGGATCGAGATAGTACGAAAACAGATTGTTGCCCGGGCCGTGGCGGCCAATACCCCACAACAAACGGCGCCCCTTCGCCACCAATGCATCGGCGACGCCGGCAAGATCGTAGAGCCCGTGCGCATCGAAGGCGTAGTGATGGATGCCGCTACCGGGACCGCAGGCGATGGTATGATGATAGCCGTCGGCGCAGCGATACCAGGCACGTTCGTAATTCGCCGTCCGGTCCGACAGTTTCAACCCGAGCATGCGGGTGACGAGATCGTGGAATCCCTTGGGATCGCTGGCGCGAAGATTGACGTGCTCAAGACGGCGCACGCGTGCGCTGTTGGACGCAGACGGCATGATACTTTCGCGCTCGATCGGGGTGTGGACTTCGATCACCGGTCCGAACGGCGTCGCAAAGCGGACCGCACGTTTCACCCTGGACAACAGTGGGGTGTCGCCGAGAATTGCCATCCCCTCGGACTTGGCACGCCGGTAAATTTCATCGACCGCATCCTCGTCCATCGCCTCAAGTCCGACCGCCCGAACGCCACGCCGCGCGTCCTGCAGGTAGGCCACATCGCAAAAGCGAGCATTGGAAGAAACATACACCGCATCCGGTCCGCGATGGGTGATGCGGACGCCGGTCATGTCGGCAAGATCACGGGCGGATCCGTCGGGGTCGGGCGTCGCGATCACGACATAGCCCATCTGGCGAATAAAATGCATCATTGAAGTCTCGCGTGACGGTGACGCGCGATGATGCCATCCGCAACCGCGGGCTCCAAGAGACTGTCGCAAACCGTCCCGAGCGGCGGCTATTGCGCAGAGGCAGGCTGCTGCGAGGCGGCTTCCGGAAGGACAGGCTTGGCCTGCGCGTCGGAAGGCTGTGCCGCGGGGAGCGCAGAGGCCTCGGCACTGACCGCTTGCGGCTTTGCCGATGTCGACGCCGTGGTCGAGGGAGCCGCGATATCTGCCTTGACGGGTGTCACCGGAGTAACGGACTCCGTCGAAGGCTTCACCGTCGGCGTCCCGGAAATCGCCGGCCGCAATTGCTGCCGGGTGCCGGCCTCCTTGCGGACTGCAAGCAGCACGTTGGATTCGTTGGTTCTCCAGCGATACCCCATGCCCCAATCAAGCGGCTTCGGCTTGCCGCGCTCGTAAAGATTGGCGAGACGCTCCTGGAACCGCCCGGGGAAGATCGCGATCGGCCCGAGATAGCGGCCAAACGGCTGCAGCGTCCATTGCTCCGGTTTGAAGTGGACCACCGGGATGCCGGAATCGTCCTGCACCACATACTCGGCGTGGTTCAGGATGAAGTCGCGCACCTGCGTGAAGTTACCGCTATGCGGCAGATAAGACGCCGCCTTGAACAGCGCGTTGCCCGGGCCGAAACTTTCGGCAAATTTCAGAAAACCTGACGCGCGCACACCGGAATCCGACACGTCGGTCGAGAAATAATAGAGCGTCTGTTTCGGCGTGCCGACGCCGCCATGGAAGGTGATCTTCACGCCCTGGGCGCCGCGTTGCGGGGCGCTGCGATCGACCGGCGTTACGGTGCCGTCGGAGCCCAGCGTCACCAGGGTGACGTCGTCAACCGTCTTTCCCGCACGAGCGATATAGACCAGGAGGATCGGAAGGGTGCCGGACAAAGCGCTCTCCCGCAGCTGCTGCTTCATGTTCTTGGTAATGAAGAAGCTCAGCGAGATCGAGGAGGCCATCGACGCGCGCAGGCTGCCCAGCGAGCCGCGGGTGAAATCGTTGACCACTGGGATGCGGCCGACCGGTTCGAGTCCGCTCAGGATGTAGGTCGAGGCGTCCGGATAGAAGGCGTCGGCATAGAGAAAGTCGGGCCCGCTGAACATGTAGTACATCGGCATCCCGGCGCGATCCTTCAGATGCGCCGCAGACCAGGCGCGGATTTTGGACAGCCGCTGGGTCTCAAGCTGGCGCCAGGAATTGTCGAAGGATGCTGCGTGTTTCTGCCAGGCCGGATCGCGCGCGACCCGCTCGAGCGGCGAATTCTCGACCGGCGGCAGTCCCGCCAGGAAGCGAGCGACGTCGTTGATGGTCGCCTTTTCCGCGAAGGGTGCGGAGACCAGCGCCTGCGGCGGCAGCGGCGCCGGCGTGGGCGGCGGCGCCTCCCGAGTGGGGATCCGCGCGGGCGGTTTGCGCGGCGGCGGATCGTTGAAGATGAAAAACTGGGCCTGGGCCGCAGGCATGGCCGCAACAATCGCGGCCGCGGCGACAACCGGAATCAGGAAGCGCGGAAAATATAGCATCGGGGTGATGTGCCTGTGGCGGGAAGCGGCGCGCAGACCGGCGATACGTTAACCCACGGGTCCGGCGACTGAGTTACCATACAAATCCCGTGACCATGTTCCGGTCGCGATTCGACTTTAGGGGGTGCCCGGTTTGGTTCGATTCGTCCAGCTTTGGGCTAACCCGAGCTAATTCAACATTTCCTTACCAGCCAAAATTCAGCTGGTGGTATCGGAGCCGTGCGTGAAAGCCAGGGGCCTGAACGCATTGACAGGGATCGGCACAGCGATCGTGGCGAGCCTGTGCATCCTGCAAAGCGATAACGGCATCATCGCGACAGCGCAGGCCAGCAATGCCGAAAATCTGACCATCCCGCTGCCGCGCCCGCGGCCGGTGGTCCGTATTCCCCGCCCCAGAACAGGCAATTTCCCCGGCAAGACGCAGCTGGTGGAGTTCGAGTCGGCGCCGTTTCCCTATGACGGCAAGCATCCGGTCACCGGCAAGCCATTCTTCAATGTGTTCTATGAAGGCCGTTTTGGGCGGCGCGGGGCGCGCGGGCAGGTCTATTGGGAGAACGAGACCTATACCGATCCGCGGGTGCTGCTGCATATCCCGAAGGGCTTCGACATCCGCAAGCCCGCCGTCATCGTTGTGTTCTTCCATGGCCACGGCGCGCGGATCGACCGCGACGTGCGCGACCGCCAGCAGGTCGCCGCCCAGATCACGCGCTCTGACGCAAATGCCGTGGTGGTGGCGCCTCAATTCGCCGTCGAGGCCGCCGATTCCTCGCCCGGCGCCTTCTGGGAGCCCGGATTTTTCGACGAGTTCATGAGCGAGGCCGCCGAGCAGCTCGCCCTGATGCTCGGACAGCCGAAAACAGTCCGCACCTTCTTCAAATTGCCGGTCATCTTCGTCAGCTATAGCGGCGGCTTCGTGCCCACCGCTTGGGCGCTGCGGCTTGGCCATGTCCAGGATCGGCTGCGCGGCATCGTGCTGATGGATTCGCTCTACGGCGAACTGGAGCAATTCGAAAAGTGGATATTGTCGAACCGGCGCGGCTTTTTCATCAGCGGCTATCTCGGCTCGACGCGGGCGCGCAACATTCAGCTTCAGCGCGACCTCGCCGACAAGGGCATCCGGATCGAGAAATCGCTGAGCGGCAATATCAGGCCGGGCAGCGTAGTCTTCATCGCGGGACACGCCGAGGATTCGCACCGCGACTATGTCACTCAGGCCTGGACCGCCGATCCGGTGGGCGACATCCTGAACCGGCTGCCGGAATTCCATCAATGATGCAGTGGCGAATGCGTGGCTCACGATTGTCCAGCTGATATGCATCCAGCCGATGGGCCACCATGCTAAGCATCAACTAAGTTCATGCAGACAGGTGTAGCGGGTGACTGATCGGGACAAACCATTGCAGGGCCGAGTCGCGATCGTCACCGGCTCGGGACGCAATATCGGACGCGCGATCGCGCTTGCCCTTGCCGGCGCGGGCGCGCGCGTCGTGGTTAACGGGCATCGCGACCGCGCCGCACTCGATGCCGTGGTTGACGAAATCCAGCGCGGCGGCGGCGAAGCCATCGCCTGCCTCGCCGACGTCTCGCGCGATGACGACATCGCGCGCATGGTGTCGCTGGCAAAGGAAACCTTTGGCCAAGTCGATATCGCAGTCTCCAATGTCGGCAAGCGGCCCTATGCAGCCTTTCTCGACATCACCCCGCAGGACTGGGATGACGTAATTCGTACCAACTTATCCGCGGCATTTTACTTGTCGCGACACGTCATTCCGATGATGCGGGAGCGCCGCTTCGGCCGCATCATCAATATTTCGGGCTTTAGCGGTTTCTTCGCGCATGTCACGCATCGCGCGCACAGCGTTTCCGCAAAGTTCGGGCTGCACGGGTTGTCGAAGGCGATCGCGCGCGAATTCGGCCCGGACGGGATCACGGCCAACACGGTCGCGCCCGGCATGATCGACACCGCGCGCGACTGGTCGCAATACCGGCATGTCGACATGGAGAAGATGACCGCGGAAATTCCGGTGCGCCGCCTCGGCACTCCCGAGGACATTGCGGAAGCCTGCCTGTTCCTTGCCAGCGAACGCGGAGGCTTCGTCTCGGGCCAAGTCATTCATGTCAATGGCGGCCAGATGATGATCTGACTGCCACTGGACAGGAGCACGCCGCTCCGCGAGGAATTGCCGACGCGGTCCTCGCGCAGTATCAGTAAAGGCCGCCTAATAAGCATGTCAGACAAGGAGACGAGGATCTGACCCGCGAACAGCTCGAACGCCATCAGGTCTTCGTCTATCTCGGCGCCATCGTGGCGGGAGTTGCGCTCGGCGTCGCAGCGCCGCCGTTCGCCGGCGCGCTGGAGGTCCTGCTCTGGCCCGCGCTCGGGCTGCTGCTCTACACGACATTCACGCAGGTGCCCTTGACGCATCTGCCCGAAGCTTTTCGGGACGGCCGTTTCATGGCCGCGGTGCTGGTCGGGAATTTCGTGCTGGTGCCGCTGGCCGTCTGGGGGCTGCTTGCTTTCGCGCCCGATGATCCCGCGATCCGGCTCGGCATTCTCCTTGTCCTGCTCGTACCCTGCACCGACTGGTTCATCACCTTCACGCATCTCGGCGGCGGCGACGCCCGGCGTGCGATTGCCGTGACCCCGGTTAATCTTCTGGTCCAGCTCGCATTGCTGCCGCTCTATCTATGGCTGTTCATGGGCAATGCGTTTCTTGAACTGCTGACCGCAGGCCGCGTCGCGGCTGTTTTCGTCACGCTGATCCTGCTGCCGCTGGCCGCAGCCTGGCTGACCGAGCGCTTGGCCGCGCGCTACGCGTCACGACGCGATATCGTGGCGCAGATTGGATGGTGGCCGGTGCCGCTGCTCGGACTTGTGGTGTTCATGATCGCAGCGTCGCAGCTTCCGGCAGTGCAAGGCGCACTGCCCGCGCTCGGCCCGGTCACGGGCATCTTCGTCGCTTTCCTGATCGCCGCAATGCTGATCGGAATGGTGATGGCGCGCGCGCTGCAGTTGCCCGCGGCTTCCGCACGCGCCCTGATCTTCAGCCTCGGGACACGCAATTCGTTTGTGGTGCTGCCGCTTGCCCTTGCGCTCGCTCCGCCGTGGCAGATTGCAGCACTCGTGATCGTGTTTCAGTCACTGGTCGAGCTGTTCGGGATGGCGGCTTATCTATGGGCGGTGCCACGGTTGCTCCCCGAAGCTGCAGCCGGGCGAAAATGAGGGTGCCGCCTAATCGATGGCGCCCTTCGGACCAAGATCGATCCACAGCGCATCGCCGTCGGCGCGCACCCGATAGACCCGTAGCGCACGGAACGACCACCCCGGCGACACGGCGCCGTCGCGCAGATCGAACCAGGCCAGGTGACGCGGGCAGAGCAGTTTGCCATCCGAACAGCGGCCCTGCGCAAGATCGGCGCCTTCGTGCGGACAAGCGCGCTCGGCGGCAAAGAAGCCGTCGCCATCGCGGACGAGAATGAGCTGCCGCTCTTCGAGCTCGGCCGCAACGATCTGCCGCCGGCCGAAGACCGCGATTTCACAGGCATAGACCCAGCGCTCTGCCATGCCGGCCGGGACGATCCTCACGCACCAAGATAGGCACGGCGCACATGAGCATCGCCGAGCATCTGCTCGCCGGTGCCAAACTGCACGACGCGGCCGGTTTCCAGAAGATAGCAGCGATCGCACATGTCGAGCGCGGCGAGTGCATTTTGCTCCACCATCAGCACGGTGGTTCCGTCGCGGCGGATATCCTCGATGATCCCGAAAATGATCTCGGTGATATTGGGTGCAAGTCCAAGCGATGGCTCGTCCAGCAGGATCATCCGCGGGCGCGACATCAGCGATCGTGCGATCGCCAGCATCTGCTGCTCGCCGCCGGACAGGGTTCCCGCCACCTGCGCCACCCGCTCGCGCAGACGCGGCAGCTTTTGGAATATCCGTTCCATGTCCGACTTGATTACGGCGTGATCCTTCCGCAGGAACGCGCCCATCTCCAAATTTTCGCGCACCGTGAGATGGGGAAAGACCCGCCGGCCCTCAGGGCAATGCGCGATGCCGAGCGCCAGGATCTGGCGCGGCGTCGCAGCGTCGATCCTGCGGCCATCGAAGGTGATGGTTCCGCTTTCGGGCTGCAGGATTCCGCTGATGGCTTTCAGCGTCGTGGTCTTGCCGGCGCCGTTGGCGCCGATCAGCGTGACCAGTTCGCCCTCCGCGACCTCGAGCGAGACGTCGCACAGCGCGCTGACCGCACCGTAGCAGACGGTGACATTCTCAAGCTTTAGCACGCTTCTTCAATCCCGTTCCGAGATAGGCCGTGATGACGGCTGGATCGTTCTGCACGCTGGCGGGCGGTCCTGATGCGATGATCCGGCCCTGATTGAGAACGAACACGACATCGGAAATGCTCATCACCATATGCATGTCGTGTTCGACCAGAAGCACGGTCGCGCCCTCGTCGCGGATGCGCCGGACCAACTCCTTGAACCGCTCGGTTTCGGACGGGTTGAGACCGGCCGCCGGCTCGTCCAGCAGCAGCAATTTCGGGCGGGCGGCCAGCGCGATGGCAAGGCCGAGGAGACGCTGCTCGCCATAGGCGAGACTTCCCGCCATCTCCTTGGCGCGACCCTGCAGCCCGACGAAATTCAGAATCTCGTCGACCTGCGCCCGCAGGCGCGCTTCCTCGCGCCGCATCGAAGGCAAACGGAAGATTGCACCGAAAAGGCCGGAATGTCCGCGCAGATGCATGGCGATCAGGATATTCTCGGCAACGCTGCAGCCGGCGAAGATGCTGGTGCGCTGGAAGGTACGCACGAGACCCTGCGCCGCGATGTCGTCAGGCGTCAGATCGAGCAGGTCGCGCCCCTCGAACCGCACCGACCCCGCATTTGGCTTCATATAGCCGGTAATGATGTTGAAGGCCGTCGTCTTACCGGCGCCGTTCGGACCGATGAGGCTGACGATGGCGCCTTTTGGCACCGACAGGCTCATGTTTTCCAGAATGACCAGCCCCCCGATGCGGACCGCAAGATCCTTGATCTCGAGCACGATCGGCGATTCTGCAGCCGATGACCGCTCATCGGCGGATCCGGCTTTGATGACGGGGGCGGCGGCGATATTCATGACGGGCGTGGTCTCAGGCGCTCTGGGACGAGGCCCTTCGCGAAAGCCGCCACGCGCCGCGCGGCCTTTGTCACCGTCGGAACGATGCCTTCGGGCAGGAAGAAGACGATAAGGACGATGGCGACCCCGTAGATGATCCACTGCACCTCAGGCCTGGCATAGTCGCGCAGCAATTCCGGCATCAGCCCGAAGATCAGTCCGCCGATGATCGGACCGGTGAGTGTACCCTTGCCGCCGGTCACCACCATGATGATCATAGTAACCGTGTAGATGAACATGAACACGTCGGGGTCGACGATCCGCACATAATGCGTGTAGAGGCCGCCCGAGGCTCCGGCAATGGCGGCCGCGACGATGGTCGACAGCACCAGATAATGCGTCACCGGAATGCCCGCGGAGCGCGCCAGAGCCTCGTTCTCGCGCAATGCGATCAGGGCGCGGCCAACCCGCGAATTGACAATATGCGCGACCAGGATGAAGGAGATGACTGCGACGGCCAAGATCAGCCAGTAGTTCTGCGCTTTGCTGGATAAAGTGGTGACGCCAAGCCCCGGCAGCCACAGCGTGAAAGACGGGATATTGTTGATCGCCATCGGGCCTTCGGTGAGATCGACCCAGTTCAGCGCGATGAGCCGCATCACCTGAGCGAAACTGATGGTGAGGATGACAAAATAGGCGCCGCGCACGCGAAACGCGAGGCGACCGACAAACCAGCCGAATAAAGCCGCTAGCACAATCCCGGCGAGGAATGACAGCCAGACCGGCTTTGGCGATACATCAAGCGTCAGTCCGAAACCGAGATTGACGTCGAAGCCGCTCGACAGCAAGGCGCTGGTATAGGCGCCGATGCCGAAGAATGCGACATGGCCGAGGCTGAGCTGGCCGGTATAGCCAAGCAACAGGTTCAGACTGATCGCTGCAATGATGAAGATGCCGGCGAGAATCAGAATGCCGAGCATATAGGGATCGTTCAGCCAGTACGGCAGCGTGGCGAAAACCAGAACGACCAGAAATCCGAAAAACCACTGCGTCATCCTACCCTCTCCTTCAGGGCGAAAAGACCCTGCGGCTTGAGGATCAGGACTGCGACAATCACCAGAAAGCTGAAGGCATCGCGATAATCGGCGGAGATATAGCCGGCCCCGAATTCCTCGACGAAAGCGATGGCAAAGCCGCCAACGGTCGCGCCGACTGTACTGCCGAGGCCGCCGAGGATGACGATGGCGAAAGCCTTCAGGCTCGCCAGATCGCCCATGGTCGGATTGACGAGGAAGATTGGGCCGAGCAACGCGCCCGCGACCGCGGCAAGTCCGGACCCGAGCGCGAAGGTCGCCATATAGACCGTGCCGACATTGACGCCCATCAGCGCCGCGACATCACGGTCCTGAAACGTCGAGCGCATGGCAAGACCGAGCCGGGTGTGATTGATCAGAAAGTGAAATGCGATCAGCAGAACGACTGCGGTGATCAGTACGAAAACCTTCAACGGCGACACCGACACCGGTCCGAAGATCAGCGGCTGCTGCGAGAACGGCGAGGGGATGATCTTGCCGACCCCGCCCCAGATCAGTTGCTGCGAATTCTGCATGGCGATCCACAGCCCGATCATCACGATCATGACGGAATCGATGTCGGTGGTTTTCAGGCGGCGAAGAACACAGAATTCCAGCAGCGCGCCGAAGGCGATGCCGATCGCGGTCGCAAGCAAAATCGCGGCGAAGAAGTTCACGCCGAGCAAGGCTACGAACATGTAGGCCATATAGCCGCCAAGTGCATAGAACTCGCCATGCGTGAAGTTGACGATCCGCATGATGCCGAAGACCAGCGTCAGTCCGATGCCGAGCAGCGCATAAGTGCTGCCGAGCATGACGCCGTTCATCACATGCTGGAGGAATTGATCCACGCCTTCCGTCCCTTGCGTTCGTCTGCATTATGTGCGGCCCGCCTTCCGTAAAGACGGGCCGGTTTGTTGCATGCCGTTCAGCCGATCACGGCAGCGGCATCGTCACCTTGCCCTGATTGAGCTTGACGACGTAAATGTTGGGCTGGCTCTGGCCGCTTTCCTGACCGGCCGGACCCTCCTTGAAGAAGGCGATATCGCCATTCACCGCAGGCAGCTTGGTCTTCCAGAGCGCTTCACGCAGCGCTTCGGGCTCCGCCTTGCCGGCGATCTTGATCGCCTCGACCGCGGTCAGCACGGCGTCATAGCCGCGGAATCCTTCAGTCAGGCCCGGAAAGTCCAGCTTGCGCTTGTTCCATTCGTCGACATAGACCTTGGCGATGTCGGCATGCTGCGCCTTTTCCGGATACCAGGGCGAGAAGAACAACAGGTGGTAGCTCTCCATCTCCTTCGGCCCGGGGTTATGGATGAGCTGATCCGGGAAAGAACCGCCGGTCGTGATAATCCGGTGCGGCAGCTGCAATTCGTGGGCTTGCTTGAGCGCCAGCGTCATCTGCTCGACGCCCGTCGTGATGAACAGCGTGTCGCCGCCCGCCTGCTTGATGGCGGTAAGCTGCGCCGAGAGATCGGTGGCATCCGGCGTCATGAACTGGGTGGATCCGATTTCGATGCCCTTGGTCTTCAAGAGCTTGCTGAATTCATCGGCCGAGCCGCGGCCCCAATCGTTGTTCACGGACAGGAATGCGACCTTCTTGATGTCCGGCTTGAAGCTGTCGATCTTGCCCATGAAAGCTTTGGCTTCCATCTCCGATGTCGGGCTGATGCGGAACACCCATGGATTGCCCGACGTCGTGATCTTGCCGGAGGATGAGGTCTCGACGATCAGCGGCACCTTGTATTCGATCAGCTTCGGCATGATGGCGAGCGTATAGGTCGAGCTCCAGGCGCCGATCAGCAACGGCACCTTGTCGCGCAGGATCAGCTTCTCGACCGCGGCGACCGCTTCCTTCGGGTTGGATTTGTTGTCTTCGAGGATCAGTTCGAGCTTCTTACCGAGGATTCCGCCATTGGCGTTGATCACGTCGACCGCAATCTTGGCGCCGTTGGCGACGAAATTGCCGGACGCAGCGACTGCGCCGGTGAGCGGCTGGGTCATGCCGATCTTAATCGTTTCCTGGGCCTGCGCCGCCGGCGCGGCGAATATCGCGGCCACGATCGCGGCAAGGGCCGCCGCCGCCAACCTTGTCTTCTGCATGAAGCTACTCCTTGTGCTCAGGCTGATTTCAGCCGGGTCTGCTGGTACTTCAGGTCACGATATTCGCCGGAATAGACCGGCGGATATTTCGCCTTCCCGGGCGGCGCGACGCACTCAATCAGCGCGTCGTAATTGGGATGATGGAAGAATGCGATGGAGAGCCGCTTGCTGCGCGCAGCGACGCTATCCGGCGGATTGACCACGCGATGAACGTTCGAAACCCAGCGATCGTTGGTCCAGCGCATCAGCAGATCGCCGATATTGACCACGAACGTATCTTGGTCGGTTTCGACGTCGATCCATTCGCCGGCGCGGGTCTTGACCTGCAGACCGCCGGGAACGTTCTCGCCATTCAGGATCGTGAGAAGCCCGTAATCGGTGTGGTCGCCGGCGCGAAGCTGCCCGGGCTTGGGCGGCGTGGTCTGCTCGGGATAATAGTTCAGACGGATCGCAGTGATATGCTTGTCGATCTTGTCCTGGAAGAATTGCTCGGGCAGCCCCAGCGCCAGCGCCGTCAGCTGCATCATCCGCTCGGAAAGCTTTTCCAGCGCAAGGTAATAATTCTCCGCCGCCTCGGCGAAACCGGCTGGCCGCTCCGGCCAGAGATTCGGAATGAAGTAACGCGGCCCTTCGCCCTGCGTGTAATAGGGCTGGTCCGGCCAGCGCTCGCGGCCAAGATGGTAATACTCCTTTAGATCGGCAGGCGTCTCGATCGCGTTGCCTGCCGACAGCGCCTCAATGCCGAGCGCGCGATAGCCGCGCGGCGTGTTGCCGTCGGGATGCGCGGCCTTGAGCTTTTCATTCAGCGGCAGCGCGAAGAATGTATTGGCCTTGTCGCGCAAGGTCTCGATCAGGGACAGCGGAATGCCGTGGCCCTTGATGGTGAAGAACCCGATCTCGGTGCAGGTCCGGTCGATCTGCGCCGCAACTACGCGCTTGTCGGCGGACGAACCTTTCAGCGCCGGCTCGAGGTCGATCACGGGAATGGCAATCGTCATACGGTTCTCATGCCTCAATGGAAATAGGCGCCACCATCCACCACGAGCGTCTGTCCGGTGATGAATGCCGCATCGGCACTGGCAAAAAATGCGACCGCGCCGACGAGGTCGTCTGGAGTCATCGAACGCGCGAGCACACGGCCGCGCAACGAAGGTTCCCTGGCCCCGGCAACGAGTTTGGCATTGCGCTCGACATTGTCGTGCAAGGTGAACCCAGGAGCGACGCTGTTGACCAGAATTCCACGCGGCCCGAGTTCGGTCGCAAGCGCTCGCGTCAACGAAACCACCGCACCCTTGCTGGCGACGTAGTGGGCCATCCATGGATTGCCCTTGAAGGCAACGCCGGACGAAATGTTGATGATGCGACCGGCCTTGCGCAGATCGAAGGCGGGCGCCACCGCCCTGCAACAGAGAAACAGGCCGAGCACGTTGACATCCATGACTCGCCGGAACTCGGCGATGTCGATCTGTTCGAACGGCTTCGGCTGGAGCGATGAATAGATCCCGGCGTTATTGACCAGGATATCGACACCGCCGAATGCATCCTGCGCGGCCGATACCATGGCTGCCGCATCGGATTCCGATGACACATCGGCCGCGACCCCTATGGCCCGGTACCCGCGCTTCGAGAGCTTCTGTGCGCCGGCCTCGGCCCCGTTCACATCGGCGATCACCACGGCAGCCCCGCGCGACGCGAGGTCCTGCGCAACCGCATGACCGATGCCTGTTGCGCTGCCGGTCACGATGGCTACGGCGCCGTCGAGATGCACGCTCTTGCCGCCGGCCGGATGGTTCTGATGCACGTTCATCAAGCGACGAGACTTGCAACTCCCATGCCATCCGAAAGGCCGACTTGAATGGCAATTTCGCTCGTCAGTATGCTGACGTGTTTTCGATTGAAGCAAAATGCCTGACTGCGGCGTGAGCAATTGTCAGCAAACTGGGCAGAATGCCGCTTCCAGGAAAACTTGGTGGATTGGCGGTTCAGGCCAGACGAAGTGGCGCACGTCCGAAATCGTTACCGGCGTCAACCAGACGCGCCAGCGCATGCAGGAAAGCGGCGCGCTGATCTGGCGGAAGGGCTTCCACGGTTCGCGCATGGGCCCGGCGCGCAGCGTGTGACATCTGCTCGAGCAGGCGCTTGCCGCGCGCCGTCAGGATCACACGCTTCAATCGCCTGTCGGTCTTCGTCGTCGTCCGGCGTAGCAAGCCGCGCGCTTCCAGCCGGGCAACGACATTGGCCAGCGTCGTGCGATCGACGCCGATCTCGTGCGCCAGCCGCGCCTGCTCGAGGCCAGGCTGTTCGGCGACAGCGGACATCATACTGTATTGAACCGGCGTGATGTTGAAGGCGGCGCATTCTTCCATGAATAGCGCCGTATGAATCTGATGCAGCCGCCGGATCAGAAAACCGGGGCGGCTGGCGAGATCGAAGGCCGAGGGTGGCGCGGTGATCCGTCTATCGGACATGAAGGCGGGATAACAGGTCCCGCAACCATCGCCAAGCGACCTGCGAAAGCAAGCTGCTGGCCTTCATCGCGGCGGGCTCGGTCTGCACCTTCTCGCCGCGCAGGCGTGCCTCCAGATTGCGCGCCACCATCGCGGCCAGCTCTGCGGCAAAGACCCGGACAATCGGGCCGCGGCCGAACTGAGCGAGCGGCCCCTTCAGCGCATAGGTGACTTCGATCTCGAGGATGCTCGCGGCAGCGCCGCTTTCGATCAGCGCAAAGGCGGCCTCGGCCTGCAGACGTGTGCCGCTTGCGCCGTCGCGCCCCGACCCGGCGACCCGGCCGGTCCAGGCCGCATCGTCATAAGTCAATGTGGCATCGCCAATGAATTTCGTCTGGATCGGCCCAAGCGCGGCGAGCATCTCGCCCCGGATGCGGTTGCCGTCGCGCGCGGTGATCGACGCACCGGGCAGGCAGCTTGCGATCAGGACCGGATCGCGCAAGGCGGCCCAGACTTGGTCCGCAGGCGCCGCGATGCTGAGCTTCTCATGCAAGCCTTCGCCGGTGAATTTGGCCGCCAGCGGCGCTGCGGCATCGGAGACCGCGGAATCGTCTGGCGCAAATCGCGGGAAGCTGCCCATGGTCACCGCATGACGCGGCGTCGGTGTTATGTCCGGCCGGTTCTTCAGGACGCGCCGGATGGCGCGGACGATACCGTTATAGCCGGTACAGCGGCAGAGATTTCCGGCCAGCTCCAGCCGGATGCGATCGTCGTCGGCATCCGGCAGCCGCAGCACGATATCCCGAGCGGTCACCAGCATTCCTGGCGTGCAATAGCCGCATTGCAAGGCATGCTCGGCGGAGAAGGCATCGCGCAAGGCCACCATCACCTGATCGTTCTCTAGTCCCTCGATTGTCCTGACCTCGCGGCCGGTGCAGGTCGCAGCGAACGTGATGCAGGACCGCACCGGTTCGCCGTCGAGCAAGACAGTGCAGGCACCGCACACGCCATGCTCGCAGCCGATATGAGTTCCGGTCAGCAACAGGTCCTCGCGCAGAAAGTCGGCGAGATGAGTGCGGGCCGGCACGTTCACCGCGCGGGGCGCGCCGTTCACCGTAAGGGTCTGCGTCATGCTGCAAGGTCCAAGGCACGCCGCAGCGCAACCAGCTGCATGTTGCGGCCGATCTCGTCGAGACCGCTTTGCATCAGGGCGCGCTCGGCGAACTCGGCGGCAGCATTGGTACCGTCGAGAACAATGGGCGCGCCGCCGACAGCGCCGATCACAGCGCGGCGGACATTGCGCGCCGGATCGCGCAGCACGGCCGCCATGGCATGCGCAAACTCGCCCGGCTTGCGGCAGGCCTTGTAATAGCCCCAGCGGGCGTCACCCGAGACTTTCGGGATACGCACCGCCTGCACAATTTCGCCGGGCTGCAGCGCATTGCGAAACGGACCGGGCACGAATTTGGTTAGCGGAATGGCTCGGCCCCCGCCGGCCGTCAGGGTCAGGACCGAGGCGCCGAGCGCGCTCAATGTGCAGACCCAATCGGCGGCGGGATCGGCATGGCAAAGGCTGCCGCCGATCGTACCTCGATTGCGCACCGCACGATAAGCGATGCCCTGCGCGATTGCCGGCAGTATGCCCTTGCCGATATCTGGCACCCGGCCATCCGCAATGGCGGAGTGCGTGACGCAGGCGCCGATGATGACGGCGTCATCGGTCTCCTCGACCGCGTTGAATTCCGGCAGGCTTGCAATCGAGATTACGCGCGCCGGTTGCGCGAGGCGCAAATTCAGCATCGGGCCGAGCGACTGCCCGCCCGCCATGATGCGGCCCTCGGCCGATTGCATCAGCGCTGCGATGCTCGCCGGCTGTTCCAGCGTGAAAGCGGCCGGTTTCATGCAGCCGCCTTTTTGCGCAATCGCGCGAGCGCTTGCAGCACCCGATGCGGTGTGATCGGCAATTGATTGATCTCGACCCCAAGCGGACGCAGCGCGTCGTTCACCGCGTTGGCGATGGCGGCGGGCGGTCCGATCGCACCGCCTTCGCCGATGCCCTTTTGCCCGAAGGCGGAATAGGGCGAGGGCGTCTCCAGATGGTCGATGCGCAGCATCGGCACTTCGGTCGCGCCGGGCAGCATGTAATCGGCAAGCGTCGTCGCCAGCGGCTGACCGTTTTCGTCGAACGGCATCTCCTCATACAGGGCCGTCCCGATCCCCTGCGTGACGCCACCGCAAACCTGACCGTCGACAATCATCGGATTGATCAGGACGCCGCCGTCCTCGCACAGCGCATAATCGAGAATGGTCACGTCGCCCATCTCGGTATCGACCGACACCACCACCGCATGGGCCGCATAGCTGAACGTGCCGGTATCGCGCACCGTTTTATAGCCGCTGGTGACCTCGAGTCCGCCCTTATCGACGTCCTTCGGCAACTCCTGAGGCCGCAGATACCAGGTGCGCGCGACTTCATCGATTCGCACGCTGGCAGCGCCGGCCGAGACGAGACCTTTGCCGACTTTCACATCGGTAGCCGGAACCTGCAAAAGGTGCGCGCCAATGCGCGCGATGCGCTCGCCCAGTTCCTTGCAGGCGGTGGCGACCGCGCCGCCCGCCATGACGATACACCGCGAGCCCCACGTGCCGGTCGAATAGGGCGTCACCGCCGTATCGCCATGGACGACGCGAATGCGTTCGACCGGAATGCCGAGCACCTCGTGTCCGATCTGCGCCAGTGTGGTTTCGAGCCCCTGCCCATGCGACTGAATGCCGACCCGCAATTCCAGCCCGCCATCGGGCGTCAGGCGCGCGACCGCCTGCTCGAAGCCCGGCACCATCGGGATGCCCCAGCCGTAATAGACCGAGGTGCCATGCGCGCCCTGCTCGCAGAAGATCGAGAAGCCTACGCCAATGCGCACGGGCGATTCGCCTTGCTCGCGCTGCTTCTTGCGGATCGCCGGCAAATCGATCGCCTCGACCACGCGGCGCAAGGCTTGCGGATAATCGCCGCTGTCGAAATGCTTGTTGGTGATGTTGTCGAACGGCATCTCGTCAGGCTGCACGAGATTGCGCAGGCGCACTTCGTACGGCTCCTTGTTCACCGCATGGGCGATGGCATCGATCATGGTTTCCATCGCATAGCAGACCCCGGCGCGCGCCACGCCACGATAGGGCACAAGACCCGGCTTGTTGGTCGCCGACGACCAGGTGATGCAGCGATAGGCGTCGAACTTGTAGGGGCCAGGCAGAATGCTGGCGACCTGCGCGGATTCAAGACAGGCCGAGAACGGATAGATCGAATACGCCCCGGTATCGACGGTCGCGGCCGCGTCCAGCGCAATCAGCCGTCCGTCGCTATCGGCATAGGCGGTGAGTTCGTAATGATGCTCGCGGCAATTGGCGTTGCCGGCGAGCTGTTCGCGCCGGTCTTCCAGCCAGCGTACCGGATGGCCGAGATGACGGGCGAGAAACGCCGCGCAGACCTCCTCCGACAGCAGCATACCCTTATAGCCGAAGCCGCCGCCGACATCCGGCGCAACGATGCGCACATTCTCCTCGGACAAGCCGAGGCACCCGGCGAGACCGGTCCGGATGATGTGCGGAATCTGCGTCGAGGTGTACAGCACGATCTGGTCGAGCCGCCGGTCATAGACCGCGACGACGCCGCGGCCCTCGATCGGCGACATGCATTGCCGCGCGGTGCGCAAGGTTCGCCGCACCACGACCGGCGCCGTCTTCTTGATCTCGGACAGATCGGCTTCGACGCGGCTCTCCAGGAAAACATTGTCGCCCCAGTTCTCGTGCAAGAGCGGCGCACCGGGCTGACGCGCCGCGAGCATGTCGACGACGGCAGGCAGTTCCTCGAAATCGATTTCCACTGCTGCGGCGAGGTCCTCGGCTTCGGCGCGCGTGGTCGCGACGCAGACCGCGATGGCCTCGCCGACATGGCGCACCTTGTCGTGGGCCAGGATCGGCTGCGCCGACGGCTTGAAACCCGGCAGGCCGGAATTGGCAACAATCGGCTTGACGCCGACGAGGTCCGCAGCAATGAACACATTGTGTTCCTGACCAGCGGGCTTGCGGATGCCGCGGATACGCGCATGCGCCAGCGGGCTGCGAACGAAGGCCAGTTCCCGCATGCCGGCGAGCTTGATGTCGCCGACGAACTCGCCCTTGCCGCGCAGATAGCGGTCGTCTTCCTTGCGGCGAACCGGGCGGCCGACGCCGTATCCTTGAGCGCTGCCCGCCATCACACCGCCTTGCCGCTGCCGCCCTGCACAGCGCCGCGTAACCTCGAAAGATCGAGCGCGGCGCGGGTCAGATCGCCGTTCGGGTCGGTCAGGTGATCCAGAATATTGAAGTGGTTGGCCCGCGCGACCGGCAGCAGCGCTCCAGGCGCATGCGCCATGGCGCGCATCGCATGCAGGTTCCGCGAGTCGTTGACCAATGCCGGCACCTCGGCGGTGCCGTAGGCGATGGCCATTGGCTTCATGATCACCGGCAAGCGCAAAGGCGACAGCGTCGCGATGTCGTCGTCGGACAATTGCAGCGGCTGGTTCAGTTTGGTGTCGCGCAACGCTTCGAGGTCGTAGACACCGGAAATTGCAAGTCCGGCAACGACCAGCGGATGGTCGAGCGCCATCGCGGTCAGGTGGCCGCCCGCCGACCAGCCCGACAGGATCACCGGGCCGGCAATGCCGTGTTGCGCGCCCTTGGCCTGCAGCCAGTCGAGCGCGGCGCGGATTTCCGCAACGATGCCGCCAAGCCTTGCGTCGGGCGCCAGCGTATAGCCGGGCAGCGCCGCGGACCAGCCATGCGCCGCGACTCCTTGCACGAACATTGCGAAATCCTCGCGGGTGTTGCGCTGCCAATAGCCGCCATGAATGAAAACGAGACACGGCGCGGCCGGGTTCTTGCCCGGATACAAATCCCACTTATTGCGCGGCCGCGGCCCATAGGGAATATCGAGAGCCCCGGCATGCGCCTTCCGGTACGCCGTCGAACCGGCATTGCGCTTTTCGATCAGGGCCGGACTGTCGGCAACCGCGGCATTGTTGTCGTAGGCCGCGTCGCGTTGCTCCTGCGACAGCGACGGCCAGCTTGCGCGCGGATCTTCAATGTTGGTCGCTGCAAAGGTCGTGATGCTGTCCATCGCCGTCAGTGACCGCTCCGCCAGATCGTCAGCTGGATCGGCGTCGGCTGGAAGCCGCTGCAGGGATTTTGCTCCTGCGGACAATTCGAGATCACGACCAGCACATCCTTTTCGGCGCGCAGATCGACATAATCGCCGGGCTTGGAGAGACCGTCCGCAATATGGATCTGGCCATCGCCACTGACGGGGACATGCATGAAGAAATTGACGTTCGGCGGAATGTCGCGTCCGTTCATGCCCAGTTCGCCAAGCGCCGCGAGGAAATTATCGCGGCAGCTCCATTTACCCGGCTGGCCATAGCGCACGGTGTTGATCTCGCGGCTGCAGCAGCCCGCGAGGGTGTCGTGGCGGCCGACGGTGTCGTCGATCACCGTCATCATCGGCTGGGCAAGATCGTCATATAGAACGACGCCTTTTGAGACGTAGACGCTATTGGCCAGTTTGACCGTGTTCGGCGCGTTATAGCGCACGTCGCTGCGCGCCGCGTCATAGATCAGGGTGTCGACGGCCTGACAGCCCTCCAGATCGACGATCCGGAGCACCGAACCGCGCGGGATCCTGCGGTACCAGTATTTTCCGGCGGCCAGGACTTCATCGCTGACAACCCGGCCGGGTATCGCTCTGGCGAGCATCGTCACCCCCCTATTGCATTCGTCGCGGCGAGGCAGGGCCTTCAGGCGGCCACCGCCATCGGCAGGATCGGCGCGGTTGCGTCGAAGCGCTCCCCCGCGCGCAGGCAGAAGGCCGGCTGCAGCAGACGCTCGGCGATCACTTCGGTCTGCTCGTTGTCATGCAGCCGGAAGCGGCCGCGCAGATCGGACAGCACGGTGACGTCGGCAACGCGGCCGGGCTGAAGCGAGCCGAGTTCGTCGGCGCGGCCGACCATCTTCGCCGCATTGATCGTGACCATCGGCACCACCTGTTCCAGCGTCAGGCCGAGCGCCATCATCGAGCTCATCGCTTGGGTCAGGCTAAACTTGGCCTGCCCGGCGAACGGATGGTTTTCGTCGTCGGGATGCTCGCCTGGCGTCCCCGCCGGGGCCGGCACATGCGTGTTGTAGCCATGCATGTCAGCGCCGAGCGTATCGGGCACGATACCCGCCTCAAGCGCCTTGCGCGCCAGCCGATACGAGAAGTGGCTGCCATGGCCGACATCGACTTTCAGGCCGCGATCGAGCGCCGCCTGGATGACCGAATGCACCTTGCCTTCGCGGTTCACGAAGCCGCCGGGATGGCGCGTGAACGGATGCGCGAGAATGTCGCCCGCACGCAATCGCGGGATCACGCGTTCGATGATGGTGTCGGCATCCTCGCCATTGGCGCCGCTTTCCGGCAGGGCCCAGAGCTGTCCGAAATGCACATAGAGCGGCAAATCGGTCCGCCGGCCGATTTCGGCCGCCATTTCCAGCACCTTGATGCCCCAGCGCGCAAAGCCGCCGATCTCGGCGTGGCCCTTGATGCCGCGAACGATATCCTTGTTGGCATTGGCCGACAGCACCGTGGCGTCGATGTCGACGCCATCCGGGCTGTAGAGATTGGGATAAAGATGCCCTTCCAGCCCGCCGACCAGATAGGCTGACAGAAACGCCAGAACGCGCGTCTTCGACGTCTCCACCACAAATTTGCGGAAGCCCGGCAATGTCATGCAGGATGGGCCGCCCTGATCGATCACTGTTGTGACGCCCGATTGCACGCCGACCATATCGGCATTCATGCCGAAGCGGCCGGTGACATATTGATAGACATGGCCGTGGGTATCGATGAGTCCGGGGAGGACGAGCTTGCCCTTCGCATCCATCACGGTCCTCGCCGAACTCGGCAGGATGTCCTTTTGCACGGACGCGATGCGGCCGTCGCGGACGGCGACATCCATCACGCCGTTGATGCCCGAAGCCGGGCAGATCACATGCCCGCCGGTGATCACGATATCGAAGGGAGCGTGTTCAGCCATGGTCATGGACTCCGTTCAATCTTGAAACGCCGTTTTGGTGCGGCGCGGCAACATGGTCGCTGCTGCGCCTTGTCGGGGTGAAAGCGCCATGTTCGCTTGCGGCATCATATTCGCTTGCGGCATCGTGTTCGCGTGCGTCTGCTCTTCGCCAACTCGTCAGCATACTGACGTCTTTGCGGTAGTGTGTGCAAGCGGCATGCCATCGTCTTGTGGCCGCAAAACGGGAATTTCCGGGGGGCTTGCGCGTATGCTTGCCCGCTTCATGGGCAAATGCTGCGGCTTCAGTTGGCATGGAACAGCTGGCGCTGCAGGTGCCTGTGCTGCTGGCGGGTGACTCCAGCCCGCAGCTATCATTATGCGGCCGCCGAACATAGCGGGCGTGACCTGCCGCGCGCCGATCGACAAAAAAGCCCGGCGTCTTGAAATGACGCCGGGCTTTAATTTGGTTGCGGGGGCTGGATTTGAACCAGCGACCTTCAGGTTATGAGCCTGACGAGCTACCGGGCTGCTCCACCCCGCGATAAACAGGGCTCTATGCCAGGCGGCTTCCGGTGTTACCGCCAGCGCGACTGCGCCTGAAGGCGTCAGCCGCAGCAAATCGTGGCGCTATCTAGCAAGTGACGAAACGATTGCAAGCGAAAGATAGGCACGATCCGTCAAATAGTTAGTGGCTCCACATCTATTCCGGCTGAATCCCGGCCGCCTTGATCAGGTCACCGCGCAGCTTGATGCCTTCGGCGATGGTCTTGGCCAGT